>Ga0228710_1007440_pt1 | contig 16148 bp, 4 predicted proteins | sample MedpolnodulmetaG_FD_177995 | JGI IMG/M metagenome (GOLD analysis project Ga0228710, IMG submission 177995) | Root nodule microbial communities from Medicago polymorpha collected in Santa Monica, California, United States - pink nodules | ecosystem: Host-associated > Plants > Roots > Nodule... | reverse complement strand
TTACATCAGATTCATCTAAGTCTCAACCACAAAGAGATTAGTTACTCATAGCTAAAGTACAAGATAACTAACATAAAAACAAGGATTCATACGAGTATTGGATGATTGACTGTGAGTTTTGATGGTCTCCCACTAGATCTGCAAAGCCTCCGCTCCAAACTATGCCTTTTCTCTCTAAAATCGTGAACCCTTCTTCCAAAAACGCACTTTTCTATATATAGGCAACTCAAATTCGGCCCCCGAGCCCACAAAATCGGCGCCCGAAAGCTCAAAAACGCGTTCTCCAATCAGCCACTTCGGCGCCTAAATGTCAGGATTCGGGGCCCGAAAATTGTCGAAGCCAAAGTGCTTCTCTGGTGGCTGGAATTCGGGGCCCGAATTGGACTCTGCTGGAAATCCAAATTCTTCTATTTTTCTTGCTTTCCTTGTTGTTTAAGCTTGCTTGTGAACTCAAAACATCATGAAAATGACACTATAAATAATGTAATGACTACTGTCATCAGAAGCGATTGATTTTATATGCTAGATGTGACACCCTAAACTGAAATTTGAAAGAAAAAAAAGTTACGAGAGTTATTGGTAAAAAAAAACTAAATTATATAAATGTTTGCATAAATTTTACAAAAGATTCAAGGAATTAAAAATCGATTTCCTTTTATTTAAATTGAGAGGCACAAAAAATGCCACATTTTATACTTTTAGATAAACAAATAAAATCACTTATATTGAGAAGCAAGGTGGATTCTAGGGTGAGGGCTCAATTACGTCTCTCATCCATGTACCACTCATTGTGTCCATTAGATTAAATAAGTCCATATGATCTCATTATTTGTGACCACACTGAATATAAAAGCTCCTCTTTGCAACCAAGTTTTGTCTCTCGCCTAACAATCTTACTGAATCAAAAAATTGAAAACAAAATGCAAACTAAAATATAAACAAATTTTGGGAAATTAAAATAAAATAAAATTGAGGAATGGAAAGAGGGATTTTGACGGTAACTCTGTTGATGAATTTAAGTAGGAATTTGATATCAAATGATTATTTATAGAGGAATTATGAATAACAGAAAAGAATTTGGTTGAAGGAATTAAACTTTTCTTTGGGTTTTGTTTTAAAATAACTTGTTTTGTGTAGTCTTTTTGTTTAATTGAAATCAAAAATTTGAAATTTATTTATGTATAATTGTCTTGGGAATCATTGAATTGTTGATTTGTATAGATACCGCAAAACACAACTTATTGTTTTGAGTAATTATTGATTAATCTATGTAGTTCTTCTTTACCTAAAATCGTAGAAACAGAGACAACGATCATGCATGTGCAAGCCGGTGGAGAGAGAGTGTAACTTGTCAGGAGAGAGAGAAAGAAGTGGATGCAAATAAGAGAGATCGGAATCCGGTGTGACAATGAGTAATACAATAATCACTTGGATTTATTTAATCTAATGGACAAAGCGAGTGGTACATAAGTGAGAGACTTAATTGAGCCATCACTCTAGAACTCACCCAACTTTATTATCAATATTTTCTTCCCCTAATTTTTTTATTTTTCAATGCAGATAATATTGGAAATGCACTTTGACGCATAACCCGCATTTCGACGCCCAACTCGTGCGGAGCACAAGCCCCGCACTTAACACGAGTTTGTTGCGACTAAAAATGAAATATCTAACTTTTTTTTTACAAGATAGAAATTTTAACAAAATAAGTTAATTGAAAAATATATCTTAACCTTCAATATTATTTATGTGTCCTTGTTCAATTGTTTTTTTTTTTTCTTTCAATTTTGACAAATTATGTGTCAAATAGTTAAATTAGATTAATTTGATAATTTATTTGTATTTTATAGTTTTATTTTCTTACTCTCCAGTTGAAAGACTGTTAAAACAAAACAAAACAAAACAAAACCAAACCGCCACACAAACACAATAACCCTAAAACTCCACCCACTCCGACACGGCGGCTCCTCCTCCATCACCTGCGCTGCTACCTCACACCCTTATTCTCGCTGCTTCTCATTTGCAGGTTAGTTCAATTTTATTTTTTTTGCTGCCCAAATTTTCCAACTAGTTTTGATTATGGAACCATTGTTTTGTTGATTCATTAATGAAGCTTCCAATTCTTTGTTCCTGTATTTTTTGTTAGATTTTTCTGTAGAAGGTTGTAGAAGTTAGAGAAATTTTAATTTATTTAGTTATTTTGACAGCTCTAGGTACGGGTGAATGATGATTTTATTGATGTGAAATGTTGTTTACAGATTCAAATTTCAAATAGGAAGTTTTCGTGACTTTTGAAAAGCCGTTGATTCTTATTTCTCGGTGAAATGGACAGTAAATCCTCTGGTTCCGCTGCAGAATTCGTAGATCAATTAGTGGTGAGTGAATGCTGTTATTTGTCGATGGGTACAATATAATACTGTGCATTATCTTTTCTGTTAGTAAAATTCATGTTTGCGGTTTTTTAGTATCCTGGCGATGTGGTTCTTGACCTCTCTACCATGACAAACCAGACTATTAAGCTTGGAGGCGGTCTTCGTCAGGTAGGTCTCTAGTTTTGCAAATTAGAATACTCATTTGTTAGTATGCGAAGTCAAGTGTCACTCTGTTTTTAGTTCTGCATCAATTCTGTATATTATATTGAATGAACTTGTAGACAATTGTTTTATCAATGCATTTTCTTTTTATGATGCCTTGTTTAGTTTAACATGAAGGACCCAAGTAGTGCAGCTAGGTTACAATCAATTGACTATTTCCATTTCCGTGAGATGTCATATTTGAAAAACGATGTTTGCGTTGGACTTTTTTTATTATAGTTTCTGCTTTACTATTCCTAGATTTTTTAGGCTCGGGAGGGGAAAACTTGTTTGTTCGTTGATCATAAATTCATTTTCACCTTTAGAGTGGCAAATTGTGTGGAGCTGACTATGGAAACTTATATACTTTGTGGGTCGGGGGTAGCCCTGCCTAAGAACAAAATGATTAAACTTAACATGTATGAAAACAATTGAGTTTCAACTAATATAATAGGGACCAAGGCTTGTAAGGAATTGCCTTCAATGTTGGTTGCATGGTAGGCTCCCTAAAATCATCAAATTTCTGAAATCTTTAGACTAAATAGGATGTCCTTGAACGAAGAGGGTTGATATTTAATGATTTTAAACGAGTTTGAGCATAAACAAAAGGCAAATCAACTCTGTTTCTTTACGAAAATTGCAATATTTCCAGTTACTGCTTGTACAAAATAAAATTTGACTATTCCAGCATGAATTGGCTATGCAAATTTTAGTGTGATTTTCAAATTTTCATAATCAAGCTGATTAGTAAATGTTCGATGCTTAGGTGCTTGCCTCTGCTCCATTTTTTTATGATGATATTGTTGAATTTTAACTTAATGAAACATACAGATCAGACTACATAAACACACACATACACTAGATATTGATATTCATATCTCCATTGTAAAAGATAAAGTTGCTAATGCCTCCATAATTCCTTTAGATAAGTGGTGCATATTAGCAATTAAGTCAACATATTTCACCTAGAAATGATAGTGGTTTTCTTGTTCTACTTAGGGATAAAGTGATTAGAAACTCATCATTTTATTAACTAAGATTTCAACATACTAATATTATGACGTTTCGATCTTTTTCATTTCATTCCATTGAAATTTTCCGTTTATACACTTTGCTGAACTTCAAATTTTGTGCGAATCGAAGGTGTCTTGCTCTAAATCTCTTATTTCTATACACATCTCCATACTTGGTATCTTCTTGGCAAGAAGAAAATAATAAATGATAGTACTTGTATTTTGCTCAATTTTTTCATTCTGCTAGTAACGGATTCTCATTTGTAACAATTTTTAGGATGGTGATGTGATTTCTGTAATGAAGGCTGGCAGGCTTAGGTTATCAAAGCCTAATAAATACTGGGTTGAAAGTTCTCAAAAGAGGGTGAGTATAGTAGTGTGAAGGATTTCTTTGACTGACGTGTCAATGTTGATTTTTCAATGTTACTGGTCCGACCCCTTTCTGGTTTTATAATCTGTTTCTCTATTTTCATTTTCAGCCAAATAACTGGTAATATATGCATTACAACTGAACATGTGTTTCTTTTATATGTATTTCTAGAATGGACTGATATGTTTCCATTCTACAACAAGAGGGCTAAAGTGGAAATTGGTGGGATGGGAATAATATCCCAAAATCAATGGTTTCAGTTTTCATTGCAATGTCATTTCTTAGTGTCAAAATTTGTCATTATATGTGGAGACAGTACTTGTCATGTAATTTGTGTTGGACGTTTAAAATGTTTGCTATGGATCTCTTTCAAACCATTTTCAATGAGAGGCTGGTCATGAAATTAAGAGATGTGTGTCCTATTTTTCTATTAAATGTCCACTCCTTAGCACACTTCATACATATGTATTCAGGAAGAAAACCATCTCTAATGGACATAAGTTTTGATTTTCCTTTCTAGCATTGGGCTAAATTATATAATTTACCTTGCCCGTTTCATAATGAATAGACTAGCAATGTTTTTCCGTAGGATCAGATAAATGCTATCTTTTTTCCTTCCATATCCTGATTATGCTGTTTTGTACAGTATGTGCCGCATGCAGAGGATTCAGTTCTTGGAATAATTGTTGACTCCAGATCAGATGTAAGAAAGTTCATATATTTGTTCTGTTTTTCAGTTCACATTAGTCTTTTAGCGCTGCTCTACTTTCTTGTTGAATGCAATTTTTATTGGTTCTATTAACTATAATGTATGTGGTGTCAATTGGGCAAGTAATTTAGGATTTCAATTTTGAAATTAGGGTTTCCAATTCATGACTATTTTTTATTTTGAGATTTATTCTACGTTGGTTTGTTTTCTTCGAGCATAGAATAGGATTATCTTATTTAGTATTTGGTCTATAAAGATACCATTAGCAAAACATTTGGCACCTTTTAACATAACCATATAACATCAGTGTTGTTAAATGGTGGTCATGGCGTGGCGGATTTTTGGACAACCGCCGTAGGAATTTTTTGAATGAATGCCCGCCATGGAGGCACCGTGGGTCACAATAGTGTGTTTATATGGTGGACTTTTGGTCTTCTTCCATCGACAACATTGTATAATATTTAGATATCTTTTTTCCTTTGGGTTTCTGAAACCCAAGTCAGATGAGTACTGATAGGATCTAATATGTACACATAGGTCCACTTAGAGGGAGAGTTAGTTACATGAGGGAGAGAAAGTGGAGTTGGTTATATAAAGGAATGAGAATAGAGAGTGAGGGATATCTTTGATCATTTGTTCAGTTAGAACCTTAGGGTTTGGGTAGAGAGAGAAATGTCTCTTATCTGATAAGCTTTTGTTCTGGGGTTACAGGGGTTATCTTCTGTAATACATCTATTTTCAATTCAATAATACAGTTTATTTCTTTGTGTGAAATCGGGTCTCTATCAAGTACATTGCCTTAGAGGAATACTCCAGGCTTCTAGCTCACATCAGTATTTATCAACTTCTTTAAGTCCTTAATGTTGACTAAGAAAGGGAATTAACAATTGCATGGTGATATTCCCCTTCCTCATAACTATAGCTTTTGCCTACACAAATACAAGCTCATGATGCTAATTCAGGGTGGTTGCATCTTAACCTATAACATGTATAAAATCCCAAAACGCGTGAATTGCTTGTTTCCGTTCAACTCTTGTACCCTCTATTTCGATGAAAAGAACTGACTTTTTTTTCTCAGGCTTGAGTTTTATTCTACTTTTTTTTAATTAAAATTTCAATTCATATTTGAGCAGAATTTTCTTGTGGATATAAAAGGACCTACTTTAGCATTTCTACCGGTGCTTGCATTTGAAGGAGGAACTAGAAGAAATATACCTAAGTTTGAGGTGTGCATAAATTATTTTTATATGCTATTTGCATAACATATTTGGTTTCTCTTAGACTCTCATTACTCATATTGTTAGAACCATGCAATGCTTTATGTTTAATTTCTGTATATCATTTTGCCTTTTTCTTGTTGATATAGAACCGTTTTTTATATAAAACAGAGACCTGTTTAGGATACTTATTTCTTTGCGGATTCCTTTTCCATAATTAGTCTTGACAATGTCTCATATTGTAGTTACTTTGCTTTATGAATTATGACATTCACAATTATCATGAATGTTGAGGGGCCTGGGTAGGTTATTTTTTGTAACCCTAGATTAACAATAGTAATAACTAGTTATAAGTGAAGAGTTTTGTTTATACATTATACCAATCACAAGAAGGTTGGAGGTCAAACACTGGCACTGATACCTTTTGAGTAGTTATGTCCAAAACACAGACTTTAAGACCAGTTACTTGCCAACTTATTCCAACTGATGTTTAAGTCAAGTCAGTACTCACTAAATAATAATTCTTTTATCGACGAATAACAATGAACACAACCAGAAAACAAAGTAGTCAACATAAACTATGACTATGAGGCCTTGAAACCCTATTAAAGCCTTGATGTCTTCAGGTACGGGCCACTGCATCATGACCACCCCATGGCCTGGAATGACATAACCATGATACCTAGTCTTCTCTTATCAATAGGTGCACTTCTTTGTGTTAGCAAACTACTTACCTTCCCCAAGATTTGAAGGACAGCTTGTAAATGAAAGCTATATTACTCCTTACTTTTACTATAAATTAAAATTTCATAAAAACAACACTACAGAGCTTCCTCAAATAAGGCCTCCACATCTCATTCTTCAAGGATTGGAAGGTATTAGGAGGAGCACCGGTGAGACCAAAAGGCATCACTACAAGCATGGTTGTCAAACTCGGGATTCCACCAAAGATCGTTTGGGTGTAGAAAAAGCGTAAATCGTAGGTTCGTAACACGGATCGTAAAATCTCATCAAATAGACAAAATTATAGGAAGAACTAAGAAAAATAACCTTACCGTCACTCGAATCTGCTGGTACCCTGATTTAAGATTTACTTTAGAAAAAATGGTGGCTCCACCTGATTCATCTAACAACTCATTAATAACGGGTATTGGATCTTATCTGGAATAGTAATTTTTTTAAGGCCCTTTAGTCAAAACAAAATCTTTTTTCTTCACAACAACTATTTGGCTCGAGTTTGGACTCACACTAGGTCTAACTGCCTATGCACACCAGATTTCAGCATGTCTCTAAGACACTGACCAATTTTGCTATCTCAGCTTTTTAGTAATGAGAGTATCTGTAGAGTTAAGTGTTACTAAAGTCTTCTAATATTGGATGCTTTATTAATTATTGCGAGATTTAACATGCAAAAATAATCCACATGTTTCTTTTTCCCTCTTTTGTTTCGTCCTGCAAACTAACCCTTGACCTGTCATTCCTCTGTTGCTGTTAAATAATGTTTCCGGATTGGATTTTTATAGGAGGTTGTGTTTCTTTTGCCTAATTCTTCACCTTGCAGGTTGGTTCTTTGCTCTATGTGCGGGTTGTTAAAGCAATCCCTGGAATGAATCCTGAGCTGTCATGCACTGATGGTTCGTATCTTATTCTTTGTCTTCATTTTTAAATTTCTTTTTGTGGGTACTTTTAAATGGTGGAGGTTTTCTGTGGTTAATTTTATGTTTCTCTCCATTTTTATTTTTGCCAGCACAGTTATGTCTTTGATTTTGTTATGGTGTTTGTTTAGCCAGTGGGAAAGCAGGAGAGTTTGGTGCCCTAAAAGAAGGCTATATGTTTGAGTGTTCAACTGGTCTCTCAAGGATGTATGGAATCTAATTAATTTTACTTTTTCTGTCCATGCATACTTTTAACAAATCATGATACGAGAAATTGTATGTTGTTTGTAGGCTTCTCAGCACACCCACATGTCCAGTACTTGATACTTTAGGGAAGAAACTCTCGTTCGAGATAGCAGTTGGCTTGAATGGACGTGTTTGGGTATGGAGACGACCTCTAGTTTACACATTCCATATTGCATTATTTCTTTTTTATTTCGGCTCTCCTATGAAACCCTGATCATCATATAATTTTTCATTCTATTAATATCTGTCTTCTGTTTGAAATTGACGTTTCATCTAGGTCAATGCCTCGTCTCCATCTACAACTATCATCGTAGCTAATGCACTTATAAACTCAGAGGTATTGAGTGGTGTCCAACAGAAAATAATGGCTGAAAAGCTGCTGCAGAGGGTCCAGTGACCAAATATCAATGCTTCTGCACTGTCCGAGACTACAACCACTAGCTAAAGTGCATGGATGAATTTCAACACCTTAGCTGTTCAATGCAAGTTCCATTGCATTTAGATAAAATTATATGAGATGTTCTTTGTTACTAGGAGTTCAGTTTTTCTGTTATATCATTGCCTCCACAAGATATTTGATAGAAAAAATATTCTGTTATGGAAGGTGTTCTGGATTGCTTTATGTTGAATTAGCAATTAGCTATAGGCAGCACACATTTTTTTTAATCAAATGTGGTATTTTCTTACAGTAATTAAATTTTGAACAGAGACTTTAATTATCCAGAATAAGCAATTTGCTAAAGGGTAAAGGCACTTCATACCATCATACTTGAACAAAATTATGAAAAATGACAACTTTTGCATCTCTCTCTTTGGTTAAAACTAATAATCAAATGATAAATTACGAAACTTCATTTTTTAAGGATGACATTCAAGGTTGTTTTGAGAGCTATTGGACAGTTTTGTACCACTTTTTAACTAACAAGTAGTTTTGCCCCAGTAGACAATAAGAACATTTGCTAGCTCACAACATGCAGATGCATACTTCCTTTACGACTCATCACATATCTTTGGTCACCTGACACAACTTTCTTTGCCTATAATTTCACTCTTATTTTGCTCCAAAAAAAAAAATCACTCTTATTGAATATTATATTATTATGTTAAGATTTTTCTTTTTTATCACTTTGTTATTTTCAAAATTTAATTAGGGATGGTCAAACTTCATCACTTGTCCAATTCCAACAATATTACTGACCATTCAATCAACCGTAACATAAATCATGCACGTGCCGGCATTCATTCATAACAATAATAGAAACTCTTCACATATCACAAGAGCAACTCTTACTTGATCAAAAGCTTAAATAAAAAGATTTGGACACATCAAAATAAATATTTGATTATTTCAAAAAAAAAAAAATTCGATGATAAAACTTTATTGATAACCGTCCAAACTCTTCATCAAAGTGAGTGAAGCTCCACCCACCTTCCATGAAGGGTTGCAGAGAACCCACAAAATCATGCTCGAAAGTTGAACTAAACACAATACAAAAGTTTGATACACCAATACAAAACCATGCCCTAAGATTAAAGGCTACCCTTAGCCATCAAGACAAACAGCAATTTAACCAAAGACACCATCCTAAAACACCGTGATGTTTGGTTTGGTCTATTTTACATAAAGCAAAACTTAATGACTAGGTCTATGACACACAGGAAGCAACCTATTATAACAGTTAAAAGATGAATCTTCAGAGCCGAATCCACACCTTATAATTCACCAGTGCAAGCATGTCTCATATGATGCATATTTTTGGAATATACCAAACACCAAAACCCCTCCAAGGAGCTAAACTCAAAATCACAATCATCTTTGAGAGAAAGATGAGAAAATATTGACAGAATCTAAACTCATCATATACTGAAAACATATCAGAGTTTGATTACAGATAACTGCAGTGCAAGCTTGTATTCAAAATATAACTAAATGAATATATTTCTTGATTATTATTGCTATTTATTAATCACTTTTATATCAATTTTCGAACATGCAAAACGTCATATGTCATTGTTTTACTAACTATGATTGAATGTCCTTCTAAAATAACCATAAAGATATTATAACAAATATATAAAAAGTCATTATACATATAACAGCTCCTTGGACACAAATTTTCACAACATATATATCTCTTTTCAACTTCAATGTCATTTTTTGATTATTCAACTTGGTATATCTTATTTATAATAGAATGAATCCATACACAATGGAAAAACAACTTAAGAGTGGGAAATATCAAATTCAAACTTATGGTTTCTTTAGCTATGAACACCAATTCTAGTTTATTTTACTTATGGTTTAGTTTGTTTTGTAGAAATACTTGCTTTACAATACTCATAACAGAATAAAAATCATGGCAGCTAAAAGACAGAATAAAGTAAGTCATGACTGATTAACATTAAAAACAATAATTCAAAGAAACAAATTGTTTGAATATGTTCCGACATTGATATTACAACTTTCGATTTTACAATTTATCGAGCAACTTCTAATCCAAATACTACTCCAGCGTATTTTTGAAATTCTTTGTGACTGAAATGTGTTTGCACCAACTTATCAAAAGTGTGCCATGTCAACAAGCTATCGGATCCAGATTGATGACACTTTCCAACAGCCCGATCCACGTTGAGTGTACTTGCAACCCGATCAAGACCACCATACAATGCATTGCTGTAGCGGATCATATGTTTCATATCATAGATGTTCCTTCCGAATAACATTTCCAAAATATTCAAAAACTCTTCCAAACTATCAGGCAGATTTCTTCGGATCAATGTCTTCACCAGGTATCCAAAATCATAAGCGCCATGAAAAGTCACCCAAGTCATTGGTTTCTTGAATAGAAGTCCAGACGTCGACATTAGTTCAGCAAAACGTAATGAATCGACACCTTGAGCGACACAACGATTGAAGTCAATCCCTTGACGACGAAGTAAATCAATAGAATCCTTGTTGTGAGGGTCACGCTCAACGTCGAAGTCACGGAAGTTGAATTGCCAAATGTAGCGATTATCGGTGTCAAAATCAGGAAGGTGACCACAGCCATCGATTAAAGTGAGACCAAGTTGGATGAGTTTAAGATCATCAACATTAGGCTTCAAGACGTATCTGTAGTAATCAGAGGGTTGAAGGCGGCGATGGTCGACTTTTGGTGCATGGATAACTCCGGGAAATTCGGTGTCTATGGAGACCAAAGAATAATCACCATATTCAGGAAGAACATCACGAATGAGATGGAATTCATACTCTAAGTTGTGTGCCCAAACTTCTCGGACAATGACTGGTTTTGATAACTCTTCACTCAGCATGCACGTTTTTGTCATGATCGTAGCTTGAATTCTGAAAAAGAAAGAAAACTCTACGGCACTTTGATGTGCGATGAACTTAGAAAAAGAATAGTTTTATATAACTCGGCAGATATAGTATTTATAGAGGTGAGTAACGTTTAGGTTTTGAGTGAGAAAAAGCTGGATTAGGTTTAGTTTATATTAACGAGCGTCAAGTGTAACAAACTAATAGGGTTTTATTTTTTGATAGGATCTAATAAGATTTGATGTATTTTTTTTTTGGATTTAATTTTTTTCACTTGAGTCAAAAAAAGATTTGATTTATTTATATGACAATTTTTTTTACTCTTTTTAGAAAGATTTGATTTGATTTTCAACCTTTTTTTCATTTATTTTAGCTTTTTGTAATTTCTTATATCCCTCTCTTTTTTCATAATTATTCTCTTTTATTTTATTTTTACAATTTTCTCATACTCCAAAAAGACCCGTGAACGGTCAATTAATAAGGACGAATTGTTCACCTGAGTTCGATTTTTAGGCGGAACAACTTACTTGACCAGACTTTACTTACCTTTCGCTGAAACTTCAGATTATCGAGGCTCTTTTGTCCCGAGAACATGAGGGTTAACACCAAACAAATCATTAATGTTAATTAATATATATTATTATTTGATTATCCTAAAAAAAAATATTTTTATGTTATAGAAAAAAGTTTAAGTGAGTTAGATTCCAAAGCTTATCACGATTATGACGAATTTTAAGGCTCGACCAACACTAATAAAAGTACTTACAGAACATCCTTGAAAGATGTCTTCATGTTGAAATTAAGAGTTAAACCCACGACTTTACGAATGAGTCAATTTCTTACCAACAAAGTAACTTTCATTGACCCAAAAAAAAACTTTGTTCTATGAATATTCTTTAACATTGTTCTATGAATAAAACTTTGTTCTATGAATATTCTTACATTTTCATATTCTTTAAATATGAAGTAGTTTTATAAAAGTTGATGGTTTGATATGTTTTAAATGACAAGGTATATGATTTAATGATGAAAAAAGATCAACATTGATTAAATTGTAGGAAAATTTTCATTAAAGCATCATTTAAAACATTTTTTTTGACAAATCATCATCATTTAAAACATGTCACATTATCATATTTTCGACCAAATAGTTGGTAGATGGACCAAAACTTTCAAATTTTTTAAATAGGGTAACCAATTACGATAAATGGTAAAAATAGGAGAACCAAAACTGCAATTAAACATTTTTTCTTATAAAAATAACTTTCTTTTTTTTTTAAAAAAAAAAACTAATTTTAAGAGCTCTATTTTTCGCATGCAAGAGCAACTTGTTACAGTTTTTTATTTATCATAATCTAAAAGAAAAATCATAAAAACAGCTTCAAATGAAAAAAATTGTTATGGATAGTTTTCAATAAAAAAAAAACTCAAGTTCAACTGGTTTGAGTTAAAGGATAAGAAGTTGAATGTTCTGAGATCCAACCCAACCGAATGATTAAACATTAATCTAACAATTAATTACTAACATTTGTCATTCAAAAATAAAAAGTTTCTCAAAAACTAATTTTTTTAGAGGAAAGAGAAAATAAATATCAAAAGAGAGAGGTATTTTTAAGACAATAATACCCTTACATAAATTTCAATATTTATACTTGGAATAATTCTTTCCCAAACTTTATTTACCTCTTTGTCGAACTTCCGGTTGCCAAACTCCTTTTCCGTGAGAACCGGAGGGTTAACATCGATTCTTTTTTCTTTCAATATCTTCTATACTATATATAAAGAAAATAACATGTTTCGGTTCTTTTGGGCTGACTTTTTTGTCATTCCAATTATACCCTTAAACATATTATCCTATAATAATGTTTTATTGTTGATTTTATTAAAAAGTATAAGAATTTTTATTATATTTATTATATTATTGTTGACAATACGAAAAGATAAATATGATTTGTTGAGTTTGTTACATTTGAAAGTCACAAATATTCATACTTACAATTTTAATTTATATCAAAAAAATTATAAAAAAATATTGTTTGTAATTTACACGCAAATTTTGACCAAATATCATTGATAATATACACGCGTTAGCATAATAAAAAAAGCGGAAAGACGGGTACGTGAGCGTCCGTCTTTCCACTAGTTTCAATAATGTTTGTAATGATCCTTATATTTGAACATCCATAATTCTCAAACATGTTTGACACTAATATCTCAACAAACTACATATATTATTTTGATCTATCCCACTGAATTATTTCATTTTGTAAATAATTTCTATTAATTTTATCTATCTGCTCAAGTTGTGTATTGCAATAGCGGATCACATTTTTCGTATCATATACATTCCTTCCAAATGACATTTCCAAAATGTTCAAAAACTTCCTTAAAAAACAAAAATGTTCAAAAACTCCTCCAAACTATCAGGCAGATTACTGAATTTGTTATCTATTCCCATCAAACACAAATTACAAAATCCTCCAAATTTTAGAACAAGACTTGTGTATTAGTTAATCTTTGTTCCAAAAGAAATTCAATGAACTGTCAACACAAAAATGAAATTTAGTGAATTAGTACTATTGATTAATCTTTTTTCTTGAGGGGAGTACTATTGATTAATTTTTGTTCTATGAATTTTCTAAGAAAATATGTGCTCTATAAATGGTTGCCAACAAAGTGGTGTTGGCGGTTATCGATGGATAGGGAGAGTTTGTAATTTAGGGTGATGTCACGTGGTATGATGTGGAGGGAGGGGGGTTGTTGGACGGTGGGAGAGATGTTTCTATTTGGTATTGCTACCTTGCGTAGGGAGGGTTGGTTTAGTAATCATGTTAGTCATTCTGTTGGAAATGGGAAATTTACCCTCTTTTGGTTGGATGTGTGGGTCGGTGGTGTGTCGTTTAGAGCCAGGTTTAGCAGATTATTTGACTTGTTGGTGTGTAAGGATGAGTCCGTGTTTGACATGTGTCAGCTTAGGTGGGAGGGTTGAGGGTGAGGCGTGGAGATGGAGGCAAAGGTTGTTTGCGTGGGAAGGGGAATTGGTGGAGGAGCTTAGGTTATTACTTCAAAATGTAACTTTGCAGGTTGACAAAAGGGATAGATGACTATGGAATTTGGATTCAACCATGCCACCTTTGCGCTTCATTGTGTGCTTCCTAGCAAAGCCAGTCATGGTCATCCTGTTACTCCTGAATCGATTGGCTCGTGTGTCCATATATGAAACGATGACAGGATCATAGAAATTAGAAAATGTAATAATTTTGCATATTTGAATATATTTTAAATTTTATAAACCAAAATGATGAAGAACACAATTCAGTTTCTATAAGCCGAATGAAATTAGTATCCTAGGAAAAAAGTTAATGTGATAATTTTTAATATAAAATTTAAAAATTGTCTTTATATATTATGTCAGTCAAAGTAGTCCTTTATTCTAAAATGTTTTGTTAATATTGTCATACTAATCATTCAATATCTTTATTTATTGTCATATCAATCCTTATATGAAAAGAGTTAATGTCAGCATTGAGAGACTATTTTGACCAATCAAATACACAATCAAGAATTATTTTAGAATTAAACAGACTATTACAAAAAAATATATAGGCTGATGGTATGGGTAGAATTATTATTATTAAATGTTTTGGGATGAAAAAAAATTTAATCGAAGTAAAAAAAAAAAGGCTAAAATGCACTTTTGGCCCCCTATGTTTGGCCCCGTAGCAATTTTGGCCCCCTATTAAAAAAAACAACTTTCTAGCCCCCCAACTTCACCCCCTTTTGCAACTCAGTGGCCCCCTTCTATTTTGACCGGGTCAATGTCCATTTGGCCACTTACTTGTCCTACGTGAAAGGTGGTTCGAAGGTTGGTTCACAAAAAAAGGTTGGTGAAAAGGCATCTGGGTCCGGAAAAGACGCTATGAATGACAAGATTCTCGACAACAATGTCTGAAAGTAAGTTTATTTTTGTTTGTTTATGTTTATTTTTTGTTTGTTAGGTTAAAGGGGTATTTTTTTTGTATTTTATACATCTGTTCCTATTTATGTCTCAAAAAAGGGGTTGGTGTAGTGTTATGAATACAACAATATTGCATGTGCCATTTTTTAATGAAAATTGAATTTCATTTCTGCTAGGGTTGTTGAGAACCACTCATTGAAGATAAGGTTTCACCACAAAGGTTATTTTACATCTGATCCTGTTGTTGCCTATAAGAAAGGTGAGATACACGAGTTTGGGGTTGAATGGTGCCTAGATGAAGTCAATTTAGCAGATTTGGATAAGCTTGTTAGAGAGATAGGTGTGAAGGGTTCATATCAGTTGTGGTATGTCAGTCCTGGTGCAAAGTTGAAGGATGGTCTTAGGGTACTAAAAATAGATAGAGATAATGTTAACTTTATCAATGAGTTTCAAGGTGAGTTAGTAGCCGATTACTATGCGGAAGTAGAAGCAGGTCTAGATGATAGATATGATTCTGATGTTGAAGTGGTAAAAGAAGACTATGAAGATGAAGCTCAATATGAAACAGATCCTGAATATGTTGCTGAAGGAGAAGATGGATATGCTTCATTTGCTGAAGATGAAGAAGGACCTGAAAGTGTAGATGGATCTCTAAATGACAGTGAGTATGATGAAGGTTGGGAATGGACCAATGTCTTGCCTGAACAAACTATAAATCCAACTGCTGCCTTCTGAAGTTTGTACAGATAACATATTGATTGTTGTTGAGTCATCAAGGAACCCTGCTGAAACAACTATTGATGACTTTGAAGATGAAAATGGAGATTCATCAGTACTTGATAGCCTAAACTCATCTGACAGTGAAAGAGGTAAGAATAGATCTAGGAAGTTTAAGTATGCTGAAGGTGATGTTATTCACTACCAATTAGGTCAGACTTTTGCTAATGCTGAGTTAATTAGGAAATCTGTTAAAGAGCATGCTCTGCAAGTTAGGAAAAACATATACCTGAAAAAAAATGAGAAGAGAAGGATTATTGTGAAGTGTACTCCTACTTGTCCATTTCATATGAGATTTAGTAGGTCAGACACAA
>Ga0228710_1007437_pt1 | contig 16151 bp, 6 predicted proteins | sample MedpolnodulmetaG_FD_177995 | JGI IMG/M metagenome (GOLD analysis project Ga0228710, IMG submission 177995) | Root nodule microbial communities from Medicago polymorpha collected in Santa Monica, California, United States - pink nodules | ecosystem: Host-associated > Plants > Roots > Nodule... | reverse complement strand
TCTGGCCTCACACCTATTTAGTTATCTAACCAGTCCCCAATTTTCCATTCTCTTCTATCATAGCAGCATTATTTTCTCTAGTAAAAAAAAAATGCATTTTGTTTGTCCTTCTAATGGTCAGAGATGGGAAAGTATGGTAAACTTATTTTTCATTACCTTTATTTAGGTCATCCATCAGAAACCAAAGAAAACTTTGGATGAAATAAGCCATGCCTTGTGTTGATGACTGCAGATTCAAATAATGCAGAAAAACTATATTGATCTTTTTCTTATCAATGTTTTCTTCTAGGTCATTTCCAATATGTGAGTGTTGATGACTGAAGATTCAAATAATGCAATTAGTACTTCTTTCTTGTTGGATAATGATTCAAGGTAAGCCAAATACCATAAGCCAATCGGATAATTGTAAAGTTTTCCTTCTATTTTTCAAACTTGCTAATAGTTGATTTTACTCATTTTAGTGGTGCTTTTACCAAATATTTCTTATTAATTTGTTTAAGATATGACACATGGAAACCAAATACTAAATAAACATAAACTGAAATAAGCTTTGTGTCAGCCCCGTGATTTGGGGCTGTTCTAAATGCTATGATCCCTGACTTCAATTCTTCTCAAAATTCAACTACTTGGCATTGGTTCACATTATATTTAATGAATTTAACCCTGTGCATGTTGGCGTTGCAACAGCTGGGTGAATTGGGTTTCATCATTACATCCTCTTTCCCACAAGGAATGCTTATTGTTGCGAGGAGTGTTTGACAAGAAACACAAGAATTCTGTGGCAGCATGTAACACTTACAAATAATAAGGGGAAATTTGCCATGTTGCTTATAACCTACTGAGCTTATAACCACATTCATTCGGCTGAAAGCTCTTTTTTTGGGCAGTTAATTTTTAAAATACAACCCTTTGAAAGCTGACAAAAAAAAACAAGTTTTCTCGTTGCAAAATAATCTACTCAAAACACAGGTAGATAAAGACCAACTAATCCTGTAAATCCGTGATCCTATAATCGCATGGTAGGAAATTGAGAGCTTGGAAGCACAACAGTGGCATAAGGGGGTCTTTGTTTTATATGTAGTAGTAGTAGTAGTAGATACTAGTTTGACAGGCTTGTAGTAGTTAATATATCCTTTTGAAAATCGGTATGGTGATACTGATATTGTATGCAACATTAACCATTTTAAGCATTGATTTTGCAGCATTCCGTTCTCTATTGATGACATGTTGAAATCAAGGGAGCAGATAGATATCTTGGATATTGAGACTCTAGTACGTGAAAACTCTGGCTTTAGCTAATTCTTACTTTGCTCGGATCGACAACTTTTATTGTGGAATTGACTGCCCCTGCACTCTTATGCTCCTCCATGGAGATATCAAGTCACATTCATTTAGATCAGATCTTTTCATGAAATGCTGAATTTGGCTGTGTCAGAAACAAGTTATAGTATTCAACATGCCAAATTTACCTAGTAGTTTAAAAAATGGACGACACGACGTATACCACTACGTTGTGCAACGTACTACAAATGCCTTGTTTTCTCGGGTCATGGTTTTGCTCACAATAAGATTTTGTATATAGAAGGATAGAAATTTCTTAAGATTGTAGTGAGGAATGGAGTCCATGACTCAGAATATATGCCAACAAGAGCTCATTATTTATAGTGGCTTATCTTGTCTTACATTTTCATTGCTTTTGAGTTGTCTAATTGAGAGTTGGCTGGGAAATATTTTCATCCACCTCCCACAATTTCTTTACTTGCTCATTGTTACATGGAATTAGGCCTAGTAAAATGTAACACTTTTTACGCATGACATTAGGCAAGGGGGTGCTTCCAATAGTTCATTGATATAATTTATAAGAGAAATGTTAAAGAGGGTCATTAGGACACTTGTTAAAGAAATTAAAATATAAATATTCTCTTGAAAAATGGTGAGAAAGTGTATATTCAACTTTGTGAATGTTTAAAAGTTGTTGTTTTCAATGTAAAATTTCTATTTTTTGCTTTCTTGATAAGTGCATATTTACTTTTTCTCAACCTACAGACTTCTTTTTTGTTTGACAAAGACAAACCCAACTCATTTCATTGTATCAATACAAATAGGAGGGAAATCAAAAGACTTTTAACTACCCAACAAATGGCTGCCCTTACTGATGAATGAACAACTATATTTGCTTCTCACCGAATGAATTTTACCACAAAGTTTGAATTAACAGACCTAAAACTCTTATTAGAGCCAAATTTTGATGTATCAGTGGTTGCACTATGGATAGCATCAACCGTAATCTTAGAATCCCGTTAGAAGCTGACATTCAACAAATATATCTGATGGGTACACTGCATAGCTGCAAGAAGGCTAAGAGCTTCATATTCTTTAGTTTGAATCAAGTTATGAATCCAAGAGGTGTAGGCCACAACTGGCCATGACAATCCCGAATAGAGAGCTCTGCTGAAACCAGTTTGCGCAGTGGAAGAAAAAAAGAAGCAACATCCACTCTTGTCACATCACTATAGCTTTATTCTTTACCTAATCAACTTGATCTTTGGTATTATTACAAACCATGTTGTTTCTATTACACTAAAATTCCCAAACCAACACGACAAATTGTCACACAAAGTCAATTGAATGATGGAAAAATATAATCAGATTAGGAATATATCGTTCAAAGTATAGCAGGCCACATAACATAAGGAAGTCAATCTTGGTGATCAAATTAAGAAAAAAAAATCCACACTATAACCAAGCAAAACAACTCAAAAACCAACTAGATAAAGAGCAACATGAGTGGGTTAGGAAGATCTAAACACATCGAAGACAACACACTCATCAAGGAAACCATCACTTTGAGACCTTAGGAGTGACAAACACTCATCTTGGACACAATCTCAAATAAAAAATGTTTAGCACACATACAAATAAAAAGAATTAAAAAATAATAATAATTAAATTATGTTAAAAAGAGGGAATCTTAAATGGTCATAAGCATTTGAGAACACTTTAAATATGCATGCTTGTTATATTTGAAAAAGGTAGAAAGGAAAAGATATAAAAATGTTTTTTTTAAACAACCAAATGCTTTGTATTTTGAATTGCGTGTGTGTTCGAATGATGTATTCAAATAACTGTAACCATTCAAGTATCTTCCGTTAAATAAAATGACCAAACTATTATTTTTTATTTTATTTTAAGTTGTGTCCACGTAAGATTTATTCTCAAACTAAACAAACATAGTAAAAATATTTATAGCCAATATAATATAATTTCATGTTGGCATATTGACATTAAGCATGGATAGTGTGCAATAACCCCATAGTATGAAATTTATTCAAATCATTGGGGATGCTATGCCCTCCCCTTGTCACAACATAGCTCCGCCAGAAGATATAGTTTCTACATTCTAACGAAGCCTACTTCGTTGGCAAACAACTCGTACTTGTAATGAGTAAGGCACCTCTTTTGTTTATAATGTATATTTTTATGATCTTTTTCTTCATAGTGGTGATTAACGAAAAGTCAAAGATACCTGTCTCATCTCCACCGATGTGCATTGCCAAGTGTACCAAATGCACACCGTGCAGAGCAATTCTGGTGAGGGTTGACCTAGAAGAATGGTGGTGTATTTATGGAGGAAAGCTTTACATTCCTTGAAGGGAAGATTTCTTGTGTGGCCATTAGTTATTTAGATGTGTAGTATTTGGTTTAATTTGAATTTGATGTATTTTTCTTGTGTGGCTTATAGTTGAGTGTGTGTGCGTGACTTGTAAAAAGTTAAGGTAACAAGTTCATATTTTTCATATCACACTCAAAAACTCATACACGACCCTTAATTATTTGGACATAAAAATTCCTTGCCACTTGTTTAAATTAGTTATTTTAACTAAATGACAAATATGTATATTTGAATATAATAGTTTTTAATTTACAATCACTTTGCTAATTTACGCCAACTTTATTTATGAATCAAAAGAATTAATGAAACATATTTCTATACATTTGTGTTTATTTTGACTTGGTTTCATATTTATAAGTGTGTTCCAAATATAAATGTGTTTATAATGAAAGTTACAAAATTAACCCACAATTATTAGTTTTAAATAATAAAGATGGATGATTTTTTTGTCCAAATAAAAAGATGTATATTTGATAATTTAGACCTTAATATTTTTATGATAGTCTAAGTTAGACCCCATTATATACAGGGTTTTGCTAGAAGCCATCCATGAATGTGTCTTTTAGCAACCCACACTTCAAGGCGTGATTTTCACTTTTTAGTTATAACTATGCTAAAAGACACCTTCATAAAAATTAGTTGGTGTCTTTTAGAAAATGCTCATAGAATAACTTGCTAAAAGACACCTTCATAAAATGTGTCTTCTAGCAAAACCCTTATACATATCGTTTATAATATAGGAGACGGCTAAAGTTTCGTAAGATTAGAATTGCATGATAAAAGTTCTTGAGAGTAAGGGTTAATGAGAATAAATACTAAATACTTAAAAAATTAACTATCTTTAAAGGTTGTTGTTACATCTTTAACTTATAGGACTTAAAACATAGTCTCTTAAAACATAATTTCATTTTATTTATTTATTTTGAAATCAATAAAGCCATGGTCTATTTTTTATTCAAGGCTATTACTTTTTTTCACCCTATGAGTTTCTCGCATCCTATTTGGATTTCAAAATCCAAAATGTTTCAAAGTGTTTTTGGAGGTTTTTATAATTGTGTTTATAACGACGACCGGATTCTATAATCCGAACGGCATAGAATACACGAGAACTCACAACGTAGAAAAAGAAATCGTCTTTCGTCCATGGATCTCAAATAAGGCTTGGCCCAAGCTCACATAGCCCACACAGCAAAGCCCACAAGCGAAGCAGTTGCACCAGCAACACTCGTCTCTTCTCTCTCTTTCTTTCGTTCTTTCTGTGTAGAAAGAGAGAAAAACATCGCCGCCGTGTGTTTCATCCACTCGATGCGCATGCGGTGGTTCCTTCCAAACCCTATCAAAACCCTTCCAATCATCAACACAATCCGTTCAATCTCATTTCGAACCTTCGTTCCTTTCAATTCAAGATCGTTCCATAGAAACCGAATCCAAATGGCAGCAATTCACAATCACAGTGAAGCTGGACTTGCCAAGCGTTTCTGGATCAAGTTCAACCGTGAATCCATCTTCTCTATGTACACTCCTTTTGTTATCTCTTTAGCTTCCGGTAACTTGAAGATCGATTCTTTCCGCCATTACATCGCTCAAGATGTTCATTTTCTTCGCGCTTTTGTTCAAGCGTAAGTTGATTTCATTCTTCTTAATCATTATTTAATATTCTTCATTATCGCTAATCAAGTTTTGGTTGCTGAGAAAGTTCACATAGATGATTAAGTTGTGTTTGATTTTGATATTGTAGACAACTATGTAGATATATTAGAATTAGTGTTGTTAAATAGCTTCCTTAGAGCAGCGGAATTTGAATTTTGAACCAATCGCTGTGTATACATCAGTTATTCAATGAACCTGAAATTGAAATTGTCTCCCGTAATAAGGAACGAAGGTAGTATAGACTATTTAGTACAAAATATCAATATCAAGGAAGTATTTTGTGTGTTAAGAATATTGCGTTACAAATTGCGGTCATTGTGATGTGATTTAATCACAATATTGAAGAAATCTTATTAAAATTAGTTATATTATCATATAATCTCCGAAACATGGGTACTTGCAAAATGGTGAATTACGCATACGGTACTCGCGATACTCCATTTTTGGTGAATCTCCGAAATCTTAAGTTTACGCATACGTATATTAATATGACAATATAGTATTGTATGAGTTTTTTTTGTTGGTGTAACCAACTCTAGTTTTCGACTTTTTAAACTTTTATCTTGATGTTTTTGTTGTAAATTGAAGAATTCAGCTCTCTCATGTTATATTTTATAACAAAACTCATGATTTTATTGACGTACCCATATTGTAATGTTTTAAAATTGTTGTATTCTCGTACTGGTACCCGTACCTATGCAACATAGCATATAATGTATAATAACTTAATTTCTCACTGTTTCTTCATAATTCCATAATGTAATTCTTTCAATAATTTTGTTACTTCAATAAATCAAATTAATCACCAATAAATTTAGGTTTTAATGTTTTTAGAAGAGAGAAGAGCATAAAAAAAACCAAATGAGACAATAAATTTATTCCCTACCGGTTGCTTGTGATTTTTGTTCACTGTGTTAAAATGGAGAAAAACGGTATCGGCCACTACATATACCTTTTTGTTGTGGCCGATTTTGCAGTAACGGACTGTTTTTTGAAACTTTGTAAAATTCCATCGAACAGCGGATATAGCGGCGCCATAGGTGTTGCGTAGCGGAATCTGTTTACAACGCTAATTAGAATATGGTTGTTGTCTTGGATGGTGGAGCTGAATTCATGTGATTTTTAAGTAAGTGCAACTGAACTTGTGGATTTTAGAAATGAGTGCAACTAAAAGTTCATGTGTATGAAATTTTATTTTATGTCTATTTTCTTTTCTTCTGTTTGTCAGTTTTCTCAGCAACCAAAACTGGAGAGTTTGATTATTTGGTGAAACTGTATGTACATTTTATTGAGGTGAGTTTCGGTCTTTAAAATCTAGAACACCGTGCAAGACCTACCCATCTCCCTTACACTACTTTTTCTGTCGTTTTTTAAGAAAGGAAGAAACTATTGAAAGTTTATGGTAAGTAATTTGGTTGTTTAAGTTTATTCATTGAATTTCTATGATTTCATAGGTATGAATCGGCAGAAGACTGTGCTGACGACGATGATGATAAGCTTGGACTCTCTCAGTTGAGGAAGAATGTTTTAGAGGAGCTGAAGATGCATGACTCACTGGTAAAGGTAAAGACATTTGTCCCGGTAACATGGGCCTTAATTGGGGCAGGTTTTTTTTATCTTGTTATAATTCTGCTACTTTTGTTTGTGAATTGTGACTTGAGTTGTTATAAAGTATTTAAGGGGAAGAAGGCTGTTGTCATAATTTTCAACTTGTGAATGGGACTGGTCCCAAATACTTAATGGTTGCATACTAATAGTAAAGGAGATATATTGCCTTCTAAATGCGGATTGGACTCCTTTTCAATTTTTGAAAAACTTGAAACAATTTGTGCATAATAGTGAAGTTTTATGTGGTTGGAGTATGACCCTGAGGGACATCCTTTCCGATGGGGAACAAGAACTTATAATTGATTTATCGAGAGGAAAATTTGGGTTTTTTCTAAATCCCATTTGTTGTTTTTGTCATTTATTGTGTTGATTCCATGTTTAAGTTTAAGTCGATATTTAAAGTTTAAATGAACAAAATGTCTCATCTTATGCTTGCTTCATGAAATTTTTTAACAGTCAACATGTGCTTTACATGTTTGTAATTTTCTCCCCTTTTCACTCATACAGCCTATGTTATTGTGGTTTTACGTTAATGGTGTATAGGAATGGGGATTGGACCTTGCCAAAGAGCACAGTATTAACTCAGCAACAGTTAAGTATACAGACTTTCTGTTGGCTACTGCTTCTGGGAAGATTGAAGGACTGAAAAGTTCTGGTAAACTTGCAACACCATTTGAGAAAACCAAAATTGCTGCTTATACTTTAGGTGCCATGACTCCTTGCATGAGGCTGTATGCCTTTCTTGGTAAAAAGTTCAAGGAACTTCCAGACCTCGAAGAAAGTACTCACCCGTATTGCAAGTGGATCGACAACTATTCCTCTGATGGTTTCCAGGTTTGTCATGTTGACAGTAGGGCCATACCATATAGCCCATGTGGTTGCTTTGATACTATTTTGAGTCTTGGTCAAATATACATTTAATCATGGAATTCTTGTGCTCCAGCTACTCAGTTATTCTTATATTTGAATTTAGGCTTCTGCTCTGCAAACCGAAGAATTGCTCGACAAACTAAGTGTCTCTTTAACTGGCGAAGAACTTGATGTCATTGAAAAGCTTTATTACCAGGCAATGAAGCTTGAAATAGACTTCTTCAATGCTCAACCACTCTTTCAGCCAACTATAGCACCCTTGACTAAAGGACATAACCCTGAAGAGGATCGTCTCGTGATTTTTTCCGATTTTGATTTAACATGCACTGTTGTTGATTCATCTGCCATCTTGGCAGAAATTGCTATAGTGACAGCACCAAAATCCGACAATCAGCCTGAAGATCAAATAGCTCGAATGTTGTCTTCTGACCTCAGGAACACATGGGGTTCTCTATCCAAACAGTATACAGAGGAGTATGAGCAATGTATAGAAAGCATCATGCCTGCCAATAAATGTATGATGATTCTCTGCATTCTTTCTACTATGGTCTTAACTGCTTTACAAAGAATGTGTTTTGCTTTTATTTTGTTAATTTGCTTTGACCTGTGTGATTTGCAGTGGAAAATTTTGATTATAAAGAACTGTCTACAGCACTTGGGCAACTTTCGAAATTCGAGAACTCAGCAAATAATAGGGTTGTTGAGTCAGGGGTTCTTAAGGGTATAAATATAGAAGATGTAAAGCGCGCTGGAGAGCGTTTGATTCTTCAGGATGGTTGCACTGACTTTTTTAAGAGAGTTGTAAAGAATAAAAATTTGAATGCCAATGTGCATGTTCTTTCATACTGCTGGTGTGGTGACCTCATTAGGTCTGCTTTCTCTTCAGGTACATATTTCTTACCATGAGCTGTGATTTAGTTCTCTCTGATGATAGTAGTATTATAAATATTTATTTTCAATGTTGGTTTGCGGAATCAAATAATAAGATACTTCTATCTGAATTAATTGTGTTCATTTCGCACTCTAGGAGTCATCCTAGTCTTGGTGGGTGTATAAAATAGCCTATTTAGGACTTGGATTGTTGGTGTACATGAGTCTCCTTTCATCTCGGAGCTTTTCATGTGATGTTTTTTGAAGTTCTGGTTGGAATAAGGCAACTAATTCTGATGTGACCATATTGAGTTTTTTATCCTTCAATTTGTTAGGGATAGGCTCTTAAGTTGTTTCTACTCTGCCCATAGTTATATGGAATTTTTGTTAGTGTGATGCAAAGCAATTGGGGAATTTGTTTTTGATATTTGAGCCACCATGAGTTCTTCATTCATGTTTATCTTGCCCTTTATGAGTTATCTGCTTTGAGCATATCTGTGATTCCTAGCATATCTTGGGTTGGCCAAATCTTTGCTGTCAAACTGATTGAAGTTGGCAGCTGATATATTTAGTTTCCTATTGTCTTATAAATTTATTTTCCTAATTTTTGGCCAGCTGATTTAAATGAGATGGATGTTCATGCTAACGAGTTCAGTTATGACGGATCTGTTTCTACCGGTGACATTGTTAAGAAGGTGGAGTCTCCCATTGACAAGGTCCAGGCTTTTCGTAATATATTGGAAAGTTGCAATGATGACAAGAAAAAATTAACTGTTTACATTGGAGACTCAGTGGGTGATTTACTTTGTCTACTTGAAGCAGATGTAGGAATTGTGATTGGTTCAAGTTCAAGCCTTAGGACCATAGGGACACAATTTGGTGTTTCATTTGTCCCATTGTTTTCTGGCTTGGTTAAGAAACAGAAAGAATACAATGAAGAAAGCTCTTCCAATTGGAAGGGTTTATCTGGCATTCTTTACACAGTCTCTAGTTGGGCTGAAGTGCATGCTTTTGTTTTGGGTTGCTAGTGTTATTTTGTGTCTCATGCGCCAAAATTCATGCTAGGCTAAAAAAAAGAAACATATATATAGTGCAATACAAATACACAAGCAGGTGGCTAATTTTATAAGCGGCCACAGATTTTCTGCTGTCTCTCTTATTTCTCTTTCAGGATGTTGCAATTCAGAGACATGGTGCCATTCTGATTTCTCTAGTGGTTCTTTGAAGCATCTGGTTGCTAGTTATTATTGATATCATCCGTCTCCTCCAATCATGCCAGGAATGAGAAATTTCAGACAGAAATCTTTCAAATGCTTGTTAGATCAGGACACAATTCAGACTTTGAAGTGTTGTACTGGTATTTAGTAGGCTACTGCTGTTCCATAATTTTAAGGATTCAGCAGAGATCCTGTGTATTTTTTAGTTGACTCCTTGAAATTCATATGCATAAATGTTCATTTTTTAGCAGCTTCATTATAGATTAATGGTTTTAATCAATTCCAGTAGATTATGGGACTTTTTTAGATATGTGAAGTTTCAGACCGGCTGAGTGACTTATGTATGTTCTAAACATTTTAGTACCTTAAGAAGTCATTCCTGATTAATTGTATTAAAAGAAGGGTTGAAATTGGTATAAATCAGTTTTCTTTTGTGGTTGAAAGCGAAAATGCGAATTTAACTTTTGATAAGAAAACAAAGATAAGTGCACAACCCACTTATATAAGCTCAGCAAAATCATACTATTTTCTATAATTTTTATGACAAGCTTTTCATTGTTAATTTTTTTTCCTCGTAGATTTTATTTTTCATTTATGTAATTGTTGCAAGTTATCTTACATGGAAAACTCTTGAGCGTGTCTTCTAATTTTAAAAATTATTTGCTTCTTCCTTGTAAAATAGTTCCTCTCTATCTCTTAAAATGCACAAAAACATCATCATAGTTATGGTGAGAAATGTTAACACTGAACTTGGATTTTAGCTTAATACTCCCTCCGTCCCAAAATGTATGATGTTTTGGGCATTTCACACAAATTAAGAAATGCAATTAATATTGTGTGGAAAAGAGATATTATGAGTTGTTTTACAAAATTGTCCTTAATAAATAATATGGGAAAGATAAATGAAAGAATTGAAAGAAGAAAGAGTAATAAATAGTTAAGGTTATAATAGGAAAAGCAACATTAATGTTGCATTGGTATTGTAAAGCGACATATAATTTGGGACAAATTTTTCTCTCTAAAGCGACATACAATTTGGGACGGAGGGAGTAATATAAGTTCAATAAATACTCAACATATTTCTTTCCGAAGCAATTATTGGTCCTACTTACGTGGAATGGAATTTCGTTTTCAACTGCATCCAGCCAACCAGAATCGTGTTTAATTGCTTGTTTGAAATAGGAGAAAAAGTATGTTGTATAAAAGCATATATAATGCAAACTCTAAAACTTGATTATGTTTTTTTTTCCACCTTATGTTAATATCATTGACGAGGATGTAACACGGGTTATTGTCCGTACATGTTTTGTTTGTTGTACGTATGTTGTCCATTACCAAGTCGCACTAATGGTGCATCTTGTTTGTGATGACTTTAATTTAGGTATGTAATTTTATATTTACATGTGTTGAGTGCTCAATAATTCAGTTGGTTGGATATGACCAGCAATTAGCACTAGGCAAACATAAGAGGAAGAGGAAATTGGAATCTGAGGTATGTTCAAAAATATCACATACACATTTTATTATTTTTGAAATGAAAAATAGATATTTATTAGTTGTGAAATTGTAGATACTATTATTTCCTCTCAATTCTGTTAAATGACACATCCTCTCGCCATAGGGAGGACTGTATCTTTAACAAAATAGATAAAATGTGTCTCAAAATAGTTAATTAGTTTATAACACAACTCTGGTTGGTGTCTCTATTTAATTTAAAAACAATTGAGCAATAGTTTTGTAGCACAATCCATTAAGCACTCCATTTCCCTTCCTAGCGTTGTATAAAAAAAAAATAGTACTTTGGATACAAAGAAAAAAATGCTTAATGCAGTTTTGACTGTAAATTATAGCTGATCAATTTGGAAAATTCTTTGCTTCCTGACCTACTACAAGAAAAATGGTTGAGTACGATAGAAGAAAATGGAAAGAATCCATCACAATCATCTGAAGCAACATCAATGCATACTTTCTATAAAGCTTTACTTTCTCATGAAAGAGAAAACCACTTCACTTGAGAAGGATTAATGTGTGGTTGTCCAAACTACATTCTTTTCTTTTTTTTGGTCAAGCCAAACTACATTCTTTTTTTTTTTTGGGTCAGAAGCCAAACTACATTCTATTAAGGTCAAAAGTGACTTTATAAATTATGCTTTGAATTTGTGGAGAATTATGAAAATTCTTTCCCAATAGGATGTACATTTTTTTTTTAAAATATACGTTGACTTGTGGTTTTAATTAGTGATCGCAACATTTTTTATATTGTAGAGAATTACCGTCAAATACATGCTTAATTAGGTTACGTTGCAATTTTAACAATGTCAAACACCGTTATGTTGTAGCTCAAATCACAATTACAGGTCTTTATTTAAAACAAATTAAAAATGCATAGACTAATAAATTGAAATTTAGTTTTTAAATCACCTTTGACTATAGGATTGATAACATAGCTGGTGAGTGAGGTCAACCATGTTATAAAGTACTCACTCCAGTTCTTTTTATAAAAAAATAAATTGGTTAATAAAAGGTAATGTATTTAGTCTATATTATGAATCAAATACACAATTTTAATTGATCAATTTGTTTCTTCTAAAAAGAATCGGAGGGAGTATAAACATAAATTGGTCCGTCCAACATCCATGCATGGTCCAAAACAATAAAACAAATTAGATTATTCTTCAACATTAATAATTTAGTTTTTTTTTCTTCTTCTCATAATAGAACATCAGATTCCAACTAAAAGATATATGCAATAGAATATTCCTTCTATGTTTGTATTATTAGTTAGTGTATGAAAACAAATCCTATACACATGGAGATCACTCATACACAACAAGTAACCGCTACTTTATATAATAGAATAGAAAGTCCTTTGTTTCATCCATATCTCTGCCTTATATACTTAGGTCAGAAATATATCTCACAACCATCTTATCCTTTTTTCTTCTTCTTCTTCTTCTAATTATTGCAGCAGAAAAAAAATCTTCATGAGGGTCTTAAGGTTGAGAACAGCAACAATTTGGTCCAAGTTGAAGTATTTTCTTCTGGGATTGTTGGAGCCATGGCCAGATGATGGCAGAAGGAAGTGAGGACATTATTTGACCTCACACAAGAAGTATGCCTCTAGGCAAGTCTGATGCTTGGCTTTTCATCTCTGTTTGTTGGTTTAATTTCCTCAAAATCAAATAAGGCATGGGATTGAATATTGTTTACTATAGTATATGTTTATATCATTATCATATATCATGTTATGAGATATTATTATAAGTTATCTATTTCACTTTGTCATTGAAACAACTCTCTTGGGATGATAATGACATATATATTATGTAGCCTTCTCTGCTATATCATAGCTGCATTTATATTACAATTTGTATGAATCAAAATCAGTTTTTTTTTCCTGCTCATATTGATCCATGTTGTAGGAAAGACACTTATTTTGTGTCTAATAGGTATAGATATTTGACACGACACCGACATATGTATTCAATTACTTCCATTTTCTTCAATTATATTGATGTTAGTGTCGTGTTCGTGTCTGTGTTCGTGTTTCTTAGGTATTTATCATGTATATATGCATCTGGCATGGCCATGGAAAGGTCAGAAAACTAACAGCAAAAGAATATTGTTTTTTATGTAAATTAATTAACCAAATATGGTACTGTGTTGAATATGATAAAGAAAAATCAAGTGATCCTTTCTGGCTTTTCATTATTAAAAGTACTTATTAATAGTTTATGAGTTATGACTTATTGTAGTGTACATGAAAGGGTGAGAAATAGTAAAAAAAAATTTTTGACGAAAAATAGTAAATAAATTGTAACTTATAAAACGGAGTGAAAGAAAAGAATTAGTGTACTACACAAGCAGCCGGCCACGCATTTAGATGATTTAAAGTTCGGTTAATTACAATGCAATTCCAACGGTAGATAATATTATTAAGCACGTACTTTGTAAAAAAAATATATATATATTATGAACCACATATAAATTTCTCAATAGAAATATAAAGCATGCAACAAAGCATCTTTTGTTCGGATCTATCAATAAAATTTTATGTTTCAAAGTTCAAATAGTTGGAAACCAATGGAAGAATTAGTACTTGTGAATAAGTTTTTTGAAGGTATATTAATTATTTGCAGGTTTTTCTTTAGTTGCAAATTATTGGGTGCTGCTAATTTTGCTCCGCGCATCATAGTATTGATTTTTTTTTTTAGGGATCATAGTATTGAACTATTGATGTGAGTTTAATAAAATCCACAACAAATACTACATAAGGTTATTAAGAGTTATTGTAAAAAAAAAAAAGGTTATTAAGAGTGAAACATAGTGTCCATTTTTTTGTTAAACAACCATGGCGCCCGAATGGTATTTTGCATTTTAAGTCACCGAAAATAATTATCTTTATCAATATTATTCTTGTTTTTTTTTGCAGAATTTCAATCTTAATATTACTATTGACAAGTTTCTTCAAAAAATATTACTATTGACAATGTTAATTAGGAGAATTATTTTAATTAGTTTCCTTATGAAACTTTTAGTCATGACCATTTGTTTATAGTGGGGAATGTTAATTAGGCGAGGTGGTGCTTTTTCAACATAAATCCAAATTAAGGACATAGATCTGTAGTTTTCTCCAATAACTTAGTTCTTATCTACCACACTTTACTTGAGGATAAGCATGATAATTCCATAATCAACTCTACCATCCATTGTCCATTATCTAATTCATTATCCTTTATTAAAGATAACATCCTTTATTAAAGATAATAAATATGGGTTAGAGTCCAAGTGTCCCACCTGGAAGAAAATGATGTGCACCAACAAACAAAAGAGTCCAAGTTAGTTTAATGATAACCTGGCCTATCATTAAACCAACTTTTACTGCCTTATGAGTCATCAAAAGGAAATAAAGACAAATCAAACATGACGACTAGTTTGTTTGATTAGATCAAGGAGAATTCAATAAGACTTGATAAATTCCATAATCCAATATAAGGGTCTATCATTGTGATCAAGACTGTTATTTTACCCTTTTGATACTTTCCATTCTTTTGTTTTGACTTCAAGTGGCAAACATGGAATGGATGTGTTTCTTGTGAACTTTTTGATTGACGAGTGAGTCGCTTGAATTATGGATATATACACATAACATGTTTAGGTAAAAATTTGGAAATAGATTTGACGCAGTCAATAATCACGGTCGTTAATGATTTTTGAAGATTAGATGGTTGAGATTTAATATCTCTACTTTTTGAAATCACGATGTGATTCTTTCAATTGTTATTCGATGGTTTAGATCATTTGACTGCAATAACAATATAAATTACTGGTTATATAGAGTAAATACAAGTTTGTAATATTTTTGCTAATTTAGGGAGCTAAATGTTGTTTTTTCTTGGGTACTACCTATTTTGGCAAAGCATGGTCTTTTAATCCATTTTATTTTTTTGGGCGTGTCAAAAAATTCTTAGGGCTATAAAATAAAACTAGGGCATAAAAAGATATTCTAACACGTTTTAAAACACAAATAATGGTAATATCAATCTTCATATGGAATAAAAGTGGATCCCATAAAATTATACATGGACCAAAAGGAAAAGAAAAGTATAGTGAAAGATACAAATCAGCTTTCTTTGTTGAGAAAAGCAAAGACTTAAAGAAAGGAAATGACAAAAGATGAACTTTATATCGCTTTCATTTTTATATTGTCCAAGATATATGGGATATATATAAATACAAGGTTTTGGCTTATAACTAACGCCCACCACTCACTACCTGGTCAAAGCATTAACAGTGTCATCTTTGAACTGATTTTGTTCTGCCAAAAATAACTCTAGCCACTGGCATCATTGTCATTGATCAATGAAACTCAACATCTAACAAACAAGCAAACTCAATTGGGAGACCAAATATTGTGTAAACAACAAATAAACGTTACATAGACAAATTTTACCAGTTGTCGAAGAGTTAAACAACTAACAAGTAACAAAAAAAAAATCAAAAGTATAGCAAAATTGATATTGTTAAGTATTAAATGTTTTGTTCTTTATATATTATTAATCAAGACAGTTATTTTAGGATAAGATGAGTAAAATGTATAGTGAGAAAATCAAAGGTTATTATTCTAGCAAACTCATGATTTGTTATGATGTACTTGCAATATCTACCTTTAATTTGTTAATTAATGGTTGATATTGTTCATTTTAAAGGAGTCGAATCCATTATTTTAACGTCAGTTCTATTCTACCAGAATAAAGTAAAAA
>Ga0228710_1007436_pt1 | contig 16152 bp, 15 predicted proteins | sample MedpolnodulmetaG_FD_177995 | JGI IMG/M metagenome (GOLD analysis project Ga0228710, IMG submission 177995) | Root nodule microbial communities from Medicago polymorpha collected in Santa Monica, California, United States - pink nodules | ecosystem: Host-associated > Plants > Roots > Nodule... | reverse complement strand
TCTTTGTGAATTTAGCATAATAATTTAATAAATTGGTGATCAAATTGACAATATGACAAGGTCAAAATGACTCAAGTAAATATATACCAAGACAAGCGTTAAAGATGAAGAGGATAGACAATCTAAGAACAACTTATACAAGTGAATCAAAAGGGAATACAAAAAACAAACAAAGTCACCTTCACTAAATACAAGACAGGACACAATCAAACATCTTTTAAGAAATAGGACGTAGCAAAAAAACGTCACAACAAACAATAACTTTCTTTTGAAAGCACCATATTCTCTATAATATATTTGCTGAAAGGTAGCGGAGAGAAATATGACAGACTACTATTTGAAAATCCAGTCCACCAAGGTAGATCAATAGAACATTTTCCTCTGCGAACTCGTAAATCATTTTGTTTTAAATCAATTATACATTGCAGACATGAACCACGTTGATAAGAATAACAACTTGGTGTAATTTAGGAAAGCGGTGATATACAAGATTGCAATGGAGGATGGTACCTGATGCTTTCATAGCATATCCAGCGCAAAGGTAAAATATATTCTTAATCTACATGAAATAAATACATACATAAAAGGAAAGTTGGAGTTAAATGTAAACTAGACAAGAAAGACAAGCAGGATAATGGAGCAACATGACTGATCTCAGAAATAGATAAATGTACTAGCATTATTATTATTATCCCAAAACCAAAAACAAACAAAAAAAGTAACACAAGTGACACGACTTCAGCAATACCAATTTCTTTTTCTCCATAAGATTTTGTTAAAACATACATTACCTTGATTGGAGCTACGACTATTAGAACCAATATTTTAGTTTGACAACTCTGTGAGCAACTCCTTTGCAACACTGATCTAAAAGTCGAAACAACCTACAAGATAACGTAATCATCAAAAGTGGACTAATAAAACAAAAATATTTCTAAACAACAATTGAATTGAAGTGGACCAATAAAACTGCAGTAGGTAGCAACAAATACAAAATTTAAAGAAACATATATACCACTCTCGCAAAAGCTTCATGATTATTTTCAAGTGAAGCTTCTCATTTTTGATCAATGGTTGTCAAACACACGGACCAAGAACAAAACCGAACTTTTAATCATTAATTTTGCAGAAAAACACAAACAAGGGAGAAAATTGATGTGAACTGAAATTGCTAAAAAGGGGGAAAATATGTTGTTATACCTTAATCCGACATCAGAGCAGAGTGGAAATCAAGGGGCGTGATTGTGCGGTGGTCGTGATGGCCGCTGCAGCGCAGATCAGATCGGTGACGGTTGATTGAATCGACAGTTTGACGAACAAAGGGTTCGAGAGGTGCAATAGAAACTGAATAGGGTGAATAATGGAATCAAGGGTTTTAGAGCGTTTTGGGCAAAATCTGAATTTGAATGTATAATGGTTGTATCGACTGAAGTTTCTAGGTGAGATTTCACAATGAGTTTTCCTTTTTTTTTAATTATATAATTATCATAATTATTTCTTTTTGTTTTGACAAGATAATTATTTGTTATTTGTTTTTAGAGGTAATTATTTGTTATTATTTGTTACAAAGTTGAGAGTGAAAGAGTTTTATAGTCGAAGGAAAATAGTGACAAAATAAAAAGTGAGATTATTTGTTATTATTTGTTACAAAGGTGAGATTTCATTACCAAAAAAAAAAGGGAAATAGTGAGAGTGGAAAATATAAATAAAAAAAAGATATCACACCCTTTTTTCTAAAATTAGGTTTGAAATAATATTAACAAGTTTGCCACCTTTTTTTTTTCATGTTCAACACCTGATTATTCTTAAAATCAGGTTTTGAAGGTTACCACTAAAACTAAAATTTTCAATATATTTACAAAATTGACACCTCAATTATATTTCAAACCTTTGTTTTAATAAAATAGGTATAATATAAATAATTCTTTGGTCAATTTTGTACTAGTGTTAGTTGGGTTTATGTCAAAAATATTTATGGGCTAGAAAAAAATCATTATTGGGCCTTGTTGCATAAAATTGATTTAGATTGAATTCACTAAAAAAACACTTCAATAAATAATACACCTCTTCAAAAAAAAAAACTTTAATTTATGGATCGGATGAATTATTCATCCATTAAAATCTAATAATCGATGGATTGGATGAATTTTATTTTTAATGGATGGTTTGGATGGTTTTTTTTAAACAAAAAAATAAAATAAAATAGTGGATTGTAATGGACAAATATACTTTCTTTTATCCATCTATTAGGATTCAAATCCATAACGATCCAATCCATCCATTTTGCCACCTCTATAAAGCAACATATTCGGGAGGTTGTCAATGATTCAATTTGGCTAATTGGAAATGATCGAAGTATAAGATTCTAGACAGATAACCGGATTGGAATTCCTATTTCTCAACTTTTAGATATTCCTCACACTATAAGCAGGAACCTGACCTCTCCTCTGGGAGCTATGATAAACGATGGAAACCTCAGGCTCTTTATTCATCATTAACACTCTCCCTGATCAGCTTATTTGGAAGCACAACATTGAAGATGTTTTGACGTCTAAACTAGCTTACTCGCATTTGAAGGGAAGACCTTTTGTGAAAACATCCACAATTTGATATCGTGATGGTACATGCAGAACTCGAACTTGGACACGAGCTACCTTTTCGCGAACGAAATGAATATCTAACTTAATATGTTTTGTTCTTTGATGTTGGACCGGGTTACCAGGGAGATAAATTGCACTGACAATGTCACAATAAACCATGGTGGCTTTGTGAATGGGACAATGTAACTCAAGGAGATGTTTGTGTAGCCAACATGATTCAGAGACCACATTGGCAACTCCACGGTATTCGGCTTCGGCACTAGATCTGGATAAGGTGGGTTGTCGTTTAGATAACCAAGATATTAAGTTATCTCCAAGAAAGACATGGTAGCCAGAAGTAGAGCGTCTGGTGTCGGGGCACCCACCCCAATCAACATTTGTATATGAAATTAAAGTAGTGGATGAAGGGTAAAGATGCAAACCATAGTGGCAAGTGCCTTGAATATAGCCCAGGATACGTCTAAGAGCATGCATGTGGTCTTCCATCGGATTGTGCATAAAGAGACATGTATGTTGTACTACATATGATGAGATATATGGACGAGTGAAATTAAGATATTGGAGGGATATTGCAAGACTACGATATAGTGATGTGTCATACCCTAACTTTTGACATAAGATCCTATTTTCACATGCTCTTTTGACCGAGAATATTCCTTGACTTTTCAGGGAAAATTTTAGCAGAGAGCTATTTTAAAATAATTCATTCTTGGTTCGTTTCAGGCCCACTTTTTTAATTTAATTTTATTTGATTTTAGTTTTCTTATTTTTTATTATTTTATTATTAGGTCTGTCTTTTTTTTAATTTTATTTTTATCTTCTTTTTATTTTATTTTCTTCTGTTTTATTTTGTTTTAATTAGTCTTAAGAAAAAGTTAAAAAAAATGTGTCCAGGGTTCAAAAATTTTCTCAGCCGCGCCACCATTCGTGGCAAGTCACAATGTCAACATTCCTCTTCCAAAGATCATCATCAAAGCCTTTTAATCACCATCAAAAACCATTAAACCAGTTTTTCATTTTCATCAACCATTGAGCCTATAAATAGAGCTCTCATTTCTCACTTATACACACACATAAAGTTCTCTTGAGTTGTCAAAGAAATTTTCTCTCTTCTCCCACCATTAGCTTGTGTTGACGAGCTATTCTTTTTCTATCCCTCTTTTTTTCTGTCCCATCGAATTCTAAGAGTGGTCTTAAGACCATAGTCCCAATTCGGTTTATTGTCCCTGAGAGGTATTTTAAAATACTTCATTTTTTGGTTCGTTTTTGGTCCACTTTTTATTTATTTTATTTTTGTTTCATTGTTTATTTATTTAATAGCATTTTAATTTTTGTTACTTATTAATTTGCAATTAGAATGTATTTTAGGGAAATTGTAAATATAAAGAAAATTATGCATTGTCTTTATTTATTTATTCAGCTTTCATATATTAAAAATGCAAAAAAAATAGATTTAGTTTATTATCCAAGGGAAAATGCAAAAAAAAAATATTATTCCCCCTTTCCCTTGGAAAAATTAAAGCTCGGTGGTGAACCTAAATTTATGAGTCAACGCTAATCAATAGCTTGATCTCCGAAAATCACCGTGACAGAAATGGCGACTTCACTGGGGACATCCTCGAAGAGGGTTGAGCCTAACTTGGTTTTTTTTATTTCTTGTACTATAACTTGCTTATAATAAAAATAAAAAAGGTAAATACGTTCCTATGTGTTTTTTTTTCTTTTTACGTGAGTGGTGAGATAAGTCTCCTACCCGGACTTGAGGGAAACAAATAAGATAGGATGGTGGTATAATTATCGTGCCATACCAAGAGTAGTCTTGGGCTTTGGTACATGTGATATAACCCCACTCAGTGGAGGCCTCTTGAAGGTAATACTATGTCATCATGAGTAGTCGTGATTGGCATTATTACTTTTGAGTGTCTCATGAAGCTGAGGACCTTTAGAGTTACCTTTAACCCATCTTGGCCTTTTAGGGCGTAGTGCGGTGACTAATCAAAAGTAGTCTTGAAATTAGTTGACACACGAAACTACAGTCAAATGAGATTTTCTTGTCAATATTGTTGGACCGGGAGTCAGTCCTGTAATCCAATAATATCTGGAAGGGGTCAATGACTTTGGAAACTTGGTAGAACCTGTGATACAAGTACAAATGAAACCATAGTTGATCCGAGTTAATATCTTGTCCTTCGGAGGTTTGAATACAAATGTGCAAAGTTAACCCGCTATCAAAACATGGTACCTAGTGCTGCGACACATGGAGTGTTTGGCTGCAATTGGGTCATTGTTAATGTTCCTTCCGCCAATCGCTTTATCAAATAACCTGTTTGTTTGTTATTTCCTGTTTTTCAAAAAATAAAAATCCTTTCATCCTGCCCGAGACAAAAGTGAACTTGTGTACGACTTTTTGCTTTATGTATTTCCATCATTAATAAAAAGGTCGTTTTGATCCCGACTTTGTTTTTGTTTTGTGCTTTTTCAGGAAAAAAGGGTAATACAAAGAACCTAAAAGAATAATCATTTCCAAATTATTTGCATACAAACATTCACTTTCTAAAATCAAACATAAATGCAGATTAAACATTGATAAACCCGTTGAACACTTTAACCCTGTACTCTTTCCCAACTTTGAGTTCCTTGTATATGAAGCTGAAGAAGAGGAGAATGAAGAGATTCCTGATAAGACCTCTCGCCTACTAGGGCATCTTAGTCGTCGAAGCTGCAAACTAAAATATCAAGAAGATTGTCCCGAAGATGGCATTCACTTACAAAGACTGGCATGAGATGTTACCATTACCGTACATGGGTATTGTACTTCAGTACGCACTTTAACAGGGGCAACCCCCTTTTTCCTTAACATACAACATGGAGGTCGTGCTTCCCGTGGAGATTAAGTTCCCATCAATGAGAGTTTTGATGAAAGCTTGATTGAACTTAAACACATGACTACCTTGTGTCATGGACAGTTATATCAAAAGAGGATGAAACAATATTTTGGCAAGAAAAGGCCGCCCTCGTGAAGGAGACCTTGTGCAAAAATATAGGGGCCCATGTGCAAGTGGACGCCTAACTATGATGGCCCGTGTGCAATGACTCGTGCAACTATTGATGGTGACAAACTCGCACGTCTTGTGAACGCTTATGTAGTCAAGAAATGTTTTGTCTAAAAATATAAGAACAGTTCGGTAAGTCGCAAACCCGAAAAGGAGGCTTAGGCAAAAATGAGCGTCTCGGTGGACTGAAAACCCAAAAGGGCGGTCCAGGAAAAAATTAGAGACAAAAAACAGAAAATGATTATCCTAATAGGTTGAAAAACCGAAACGGAAATCTATGTAAAAGTTAAGGATTATGACAAAGTAACTGTATTGGGTCAGACATGATTCACTTGGGGGCATCTTAGCTGTCAAAAACCTCTGATTTGAAGCATCTGCAAATCAAAGACTCGGAACGATGGAATTCAAAGTTGTTAGGGAGAATATCGGTTTTTGTGTTCAATGTACCTTTCCCATATATTTAACATTTTCCAAATTTTGCGAAGATCCGTGGAGCCACGCCATTGGCAGGCCACCACTCAATTAATAAAATTTGAACATGTGCCCATTTATTTGGAATTCTCATTTATTTTGTTTGCAAATTTTCTTCTATTTTTTTCTTACAAAAAACTTTTCCTTGTCTTTTGAAAAATGTGAACAACAAACAAACTCTCTTTGAACTCGTAAGTAGATGAAGCGTACGTCAACATCCGCCTCGAGAATGGTTAAACTCTGCAAGGGAAACATGGATAAACGTTGTGGGAAGACTTCGGTCAACAAAAATACAAAAAATAAAAAGTTCGTTAAGCTGAAAACCTGAAAGGGCGGCTTAGGCAATAGAGAGCATCCTGGTGGACTGAAAACGCGAAAGGGCGGTCCAGGAAAAAGATAGGGATTCAAAAAAGAAAAAGCATGGCTACTGAAGCGTGCCAATGGGAGGACACTCTGTGCCGGTTTACAAATGGCGACTTCTTCCAGGTTTTTGGACTAATAATGGGCTTTCTCCCGAGGAAGTGTCTACTCCTCCATAAATTGTTACCTTGTGCCGGACTTTACCCCGTCAGTGGCTCGATCTGTCTCCAATGATATCATCTTTGGTGAAGTTTCCGAGTGTTTGTACTGCGATGTCAGTCCACCTCCCATCTTATTTGTCTCATCCGATTTCATCGAGTTCACCTGTCATATTCAGTTATACAGTCGTACAAGTTGTACATTCTTACATTCATACATTCATGTAATCATACATTTGTACATTCACACATACACAACATATATACATAATTATTCATACATGATTGCATTAGTCACCCAAAGTTTTGTTTGGCTGTATTTCTTCAGTTCGATCTTGACCCAAACAGCAAGTGGCAGTTTCTTTACAGAAACAACTTTCAAATACATTCAATTTTGTCACAAGTGTCATCCCCAATATGTTTGGTCAAGAGATGCCACTCATCATAAGACAAGCGTATGCTTGCAACTTTCATAAGCCTAGTGGATTCTGGAAAACATTCATAAGCCCAGTGGAAGCCGAGTGGATTCTCGCAAACTTTCATAAGCCTAGTGGATTCTGGCAAACTTTCATAAGCCCAGTGGATTCTGGAAACTTTATAATCCCAATGAATTCTGGCAAACTTTCATAAAGCCCAGTGGATTGTGGCAAACTTTCATAACCCTAGTCGATTATGGCAAACCTTCATAAGCCTAGTGGATTCTGGCAAACTTTCATAAGCCGAGTGGATTCTGGCAAACTCTCATAAGCCAAGCGCATAGCTTGCAAATATCCTGTGCCAAGCGAATAGCTTGCAAAATACATGTGTCAAGCGAATAGCTTGCAAATACCATGTGCCAAGCGAATAGCTTGCAAATACCCTGTGTTAAGCGAATAGCTTGCAAAAAACCTTTGCCAAGAGAATGGCTTGCAAATATCATGTGCCAAGCGAATAGCTTGCAAATATCCTGTGTGGAGCGAATAGCTTGCAAAAACCATGTGCCAAGTGAATAGCTTGCAGATATCTCGTGCCAATCGAATAGCTGGCAAATATCACGTGCTAAGGGAATAGCTTGCAAATACCCTAAGCCAAGCGTACATGCTTGCAAAATACCTTAAGCCAAGCGCACATGCTTGGAAATACCTTAAGCGAAGCGCATATGCTTCCAAATACCCTAAGCCAAGCGCACATGCTTGCATATACCTTAAGCCAAGTGCACATGCTTGCAAATTTCATAAACCAAGCGAACATGCTTGCAAATTCCATAAGCGAAGCGAACATGTTTTCAAATTCCATAAGCCAAGCGAATAGCTTGAAATTTTTTTATTTTCCCACTCGTCATAAGCCAAGCGGATCGCTTGCAAATTTTTTCTCAAAAGTGCCACCCCAGTGTCTGGTCAAGAGGTGTCACCCAAAATGCGTTTGTCTTTATTAAGCTGTCGTTCCAAACCGATACGAAAGTAGACAACCATTTTCCCTAGTGAAACTACATTATCCCCCAGCGGAGTTGGATCCCTTTCTTTAACGAACTTGGGTATCCTATTGTTGTTTCTTCCCATCAGTCACATCATCTTTGTCGTCCTACATTCATACTTGCATCACGAGCATTTCACAGTATCTTAGGGTCAAAAATGGTTGACTCTGCATTTAAGTCTCTTCGGCCTGTCGGATCAAAGGTTTTATCTTCAAACCTCCGGACGAAGAAACTTAAATAGGGGCATCTGTCATACCCCAATTTTTGACATAAGATCCTATTTTCACACGGTCTTTTGACCTAGAATATTCCTTGACTTTTCAGGGAAAATTTCGGCAGAGAGCTATTTTAAAATAACTTTTTTTTTTAAGGCAAAGGAAGTTGTAGCAAAGAACTACAACTCCAAATAATATATAACAAAGAGAAGAAAAAACAAAACAAAAAAGAGGGGGGACATGAACCAAAACCCTCAAGGGATTAAGAAACCCTGAAATTAGGTAAACCTAACTCATTCTTGGTTCGTTTCAGGCCCACTTTTTTTTTAATTTTATTTTAGTTTTTTATTTTTCTTATTTATTTTTTATTTTATTATTAGGTCTGTCTTTTTTATTTTTATCTTTTTTTTATTTTAATTTTATTTTCTTCTGTTTTATTTTGTTTTAATTAGTCTTAAGAAAAAGTTAAAAAAATGTGTCTAGGGTCCGAAAATTTTCTCAGCCGCGCCACCATTCGTGGCAAGTCACAATGTCAACCTTCTGTTTCCAAAAATCATCATCAAAGGCTTTTAATCACTATCACAAACCATTAAACCAGTTTTCCATTTTCATCAACCATTGAGCCTATAAATAGAGCTCTCATTCCTCACTTATACACACACCAAAAGTTCTCTTGAGTTGTCAAAGAAATTTTCTCTATCCCTCTTTTTCTGTTTCATCGGATTTTAAGAGTGTTCTTAAGACCATAGTCCCAATTCGGTTTATTGTCCTTGAGAGGTATTTTAAAATATCTCATTTTTTGGTTCGTTTTTGGTCCACTTTTTATTTATTTTATTTTTGTTTCATTGTTTATTTATTTGATAGCATTTAAATTTTTTTATTTATTAATTTGCAATTACAATGTATTTTAGGCAAATTGTAAATATAAAGAAAAATATGCATTGTCTTTATTTATTTATTTTTTCAGCTTTCATATATCAAAAATGCAAAAAAATCAGGTTTAGTTTATTATCCAAGGGAAAGGGGTCTTCGTTTTGATCCAATGTCACTACGAAAATCTCTCGCGCTATTATCTTATCGTCACGTTAATTTTTTAGGTTTTAAATAATAAATAAAAAAGGCAAAAAAGTGTTCTTGACATCCAACTGATGAATTTGCCAAGATCGAGATGTAGCAATGCTAAGAACTGTTCGAATTGTTGCTGGTTTTACAACAGGACTAAAATTCTCTCCACAGTCAATTCCAACCTGTTGACCTACACCATCACCTACAAGTCGGGCTTTATGCCTCTCAAAAGTACCGTTTGATTTTTCTTTATGTCTAAAAATCCACGTAAACCGAATAACATTAACATCAAGTGGTCGGGGTACTAAATCCCACGCCTCATTTTTAATTAGAGCATTAAATTCATCATCCATAGCCAATTTCCAATTTGGGTCTTTAAGTGCAGACACAAGATTTCTAGGTAGAGGAGATTTTTAGAGCATTAAATTCATCATCCATAGCCAATTCATCATATTATTTTTAGTTTGGTTTAGAAATGCTATGTTGGCTTCTAGTTACTGGTTTGGTGTCTGCATGTACAGTTGGTTAGAAAATGAGAGGGAGATTTTGTGGTATTTGATCGTGATGGTTTGATGGTGTAGGAGAGGAGGGTGATGTAAGTGATGTTAAGTTTGGGTTTATGTTTGAGTCCAATTGGTGCGACGGTGAGGAAATATATGGTGTATTAGTGTTTAAGTTCGGAGAAGGAGAGATGTTATGGTTTGTGTTATTGGCCGGTTGTGGATTAGATGGGTCGGTTTGGTTTTGGTCCATTAGATGTTGTATGGTGTAGGGGCACAAGTCATTTTCTAGGAAAGTGTATGTATTAGGTTGGGGAAGATGCAGTTTTGCATATGGAAAAATGGTTTCGTCAAACATGACATGACAACAAATAATAATTTTATTTGAAGAGAGATCTAATACACATTTTGTGGACCGAGGTTGAAGTTTGTGAATTTTGAATGAAGGAAAAAGAGGAAAGCATAAACAACCAAAGACTCGTAAGTGGGAGTAGGACGGGTCTTTTGGATTAATAGTTTTAATGTAACGTTGGAATTGTGCGTTGATGTATGCTCTTAGTTTTTGAAACAATGGATAAACTTGTGACATAGGAAAAGTCCATAGAAAATTTGAATAATTATCGAAAAACAGAACATAATACTTGCGACGAATAGAACTTAAAACAGGAGACGTCCATACATCACTATGCAACATATCAAAAGACAACAAACTTCTATTATGAGAATTCATGAATGGTAATTTAACATGTTTACCAAGCGGACAAGTGACAAAAATGAGAATTTAATTTCCTAGAATTATTACATTCAATCAAGTTATTTTGCTTAAGGGAATGTAAAATATTTTCTCTTAGCTAACCCAAACGATCATGCCAAAGAGATGATGAAAAAACTACAAATCAAGAGGTAGGCTCGACTTTATTGGTGGATGTTGCGATAGTGATAGGAAAAAGGTTACTTGGCTCTCACATTTCATTAGAGGGATCCTAGTTTGAAAATCCTTCACAGAAAAGCCAAACGGGTCAAATTCAATTGAAAATTTATTATCTGTGGTGAATTTACGAACATACACTAGGTTTTTAGTTAAATTTGGGGCATGTAGTACATTGTTTAGGACAAGAGGAGGGTGGGGGGATGCTATTTGTGTACTTCCAAGACTGTAAGTTGGAATAGATTGACTATCTCCTATGATGATTTTATTATTTTTGCTCAATTTAAAATAAGATAAGAGATTACCTTGCGAGGACGTCATGTGGGAAGTGGCTCCGGTGCCCATATACCAAGATGGGTCCGGCTGAGCAAGGTTGAGAGTGCGTAATGCATGTTCAATGGCAGTTGGACTGGGTGTGTTGATATTGAAAGCATCTTGTTAAGGTCTTGGACCAAGAACTCCACCTTGATAATGGTTAGTGGTATTGTTGGGCATCCTCCAGTTGTAGGTTGGGTAAGGACATGGTGGGAAGAGGGTCATGGTTGTTTCTTCAAGTTCTAATCGTTATTTTGCAGCGACAAAAGTGGGAAATGGGTCATGTAGAATGATTGGAGCAGCCAAATGTGGGACTTGACCTTAACTGTTGTAATTCACATCATCTTGACATTGTGGATCCTTAGAAACAACATTTATTTCAATATTCTTCACCATATGTTTATAGAGCTATAAACCAGATTCTTTCTGATATTCAGGAGAGCAACAACTCTTGCAAATCCACTTCAGTTGGCATCCCCTCAGAGAACAACATTTTTCAGAAGGGTTAACCACATCCTTGAAAGCACAAGGATGTTGACACTATTTTTTGGATGCCTCCCGAACTTGGTTGGATTAAGGTTAATACTGATAGTTTATCTATGGGATCTCGTGGAGATATTTTTATAGATTCAAGGGCCACTTTTATCCAAAGTTTTGCAATGAACCTGGGCAGACAAGACTCTGTCACTACTGGAATTCTTACAATCATTCATTCCATCAACTATGCTATTCAAAATGATGTAGGAAGGTTTCCTCTGTAATTTTATAGTATTTTATTTGACCCAAATCTTAGTAATTTTCTAGAGCTTTATATTATTATTTCGTTTTGTTTTATTTCGATCCACGGGTTTTTTTATTTCTTTTTCTATTTAAACATAACATTATGCAGCCTAAGAGGCACTTTTTTTATTCAATAAAATTACTTGAGATTTTCTCTCAATTCTGGTGGATTTCGGAAACCCTTATTTGATAGGTTTCTCGCTTGCAACCTGTCTCTTTATCTTTTAGGTTTAGCATTTGCTAACCCTTGCTTTCGTACTGCGTCATTTGGCATCAAAGCAGGTTTCCCCTGTTCTTTCGTGAACGTGATCCAGCCATGGGAGATCAATCGGTTACTAGGGCAGAATTTGAGGGTTTTGTTGTAACCCTCAAAGCTCTGTCAGATCAGATGACAGCTTTGTCGACTAAAATTGACGGAATCGTCGCCGCCAACAACAACAACAGAAACAACAACAAAAATGGCGACCACAACAGAAACATCAACAACCAAAACAACAATAACCACAACAACAGGGGAGGAGGACCAACTCCAAGTGTTAGGATTCAATATCTCAACAATCCTTCCAATGATGATTTGAATTTTAATGATGAGGAGGTCATGATCGAAGATGGAAGTGAACGTAGGAGTCACCAATATTACTGCGTTAAGGTTGATATTCCCTTATTTCATGGAACAGAAGAATTCTTGGACTGGAAGATCGATGTTGACAGATTTTTTGACGTCATGGACGTCCCGGAAGACAAGCAGGTTAAGATGGTTGCATCAGGCTGAAAAGTATCGCAGCTGTTTGGTGGGACAGGCTCGTTGTTTAGAGGAATAGACAAAGGAAACACCCTATTCGAACTTGGAGAAAGATGAAACAGTTGATGTTTGAAAGATTTTCACCAAAAGATTATGAATAGATCCTGTATAAGATGTATATTGAATGTGTTCATGGAAAGCGATCAGTCACTGAGTACACGGCTGAATTTTTGTGTTTGTCTGAACGCAGTGAATTAGGTGAGTTCGAGAATCAGAAAGTGGGCCGATGTATTAGTGGTTTGAAATGTTCATTGCAGGAGAACATGGGATTACAAACTGTTTGGACCATTGCTGAAGCGTCCAACCTAGATTTGAAGGCGGAATTAATAGAGAAGTCCCCTAGAAATTTCACAAATTTCAGAAGATATCCTCCACAAAACCATGTTGATGACAAAGAGAAAAGTGCAGCAACGAAAGATTCAAACCCTGTTATCAAAGCGAGCAGTTCTCGAAGTGGACCTCCAGCCAAGGCCCCCGTCCAAAAACAGAACAACCCATATGCGAAGCCTAGTGGTGATATTTGTTACCGTTGCGGTGGGAAGGGTCACATGTCCAATGTTTGTCCAACAAGAAGGGTTGGTGGAGTAGCAGAAGGATTGGATGGTGATGATGAACGCCCTGATGAGGAAGAAGAATATGTAGGAGTTGAGTTTTCTGAAGAAGATTCTGATGACAAAGTGAACTTTGTGCTTCAGCGGATGTTGCTAGCATCTAAAGAGGAAGGCCAGCGCAAAAATTTATTTAAGACTCGTTGTTCCGTCAATAACAAAGTATGTGACCTGATAGTAGATAATGGAAGCACGAAGAACTTGGTGTCAAAAAAATTGGTGGATTATTTCAAGTTGCCCACGGAGCCTCATGAGAAGCCAAACTCTCTTGGCTGGGTCAGCAAGGGATCTCAGGTACGAGTGACGCTGTCCTGCAAAGTTCTTATATCCATCGGCAAACATTATAGAGAAGAGGTACTTTGTGATGATCTTGATATGGATGTTTTTCATATTTTACATGGTAGACCATGGCAGTTTGATAATGATATTACTTATTAGGGACGGGATAATGTGATGTTGTTTACTTGTGGCACCCATAAGATTCCTATGACACCTGTTTTACAATTTAATAAGAACCTAAAAGAGAAGAAAATGAGTTTCCTAGTGATGACTCATAATGAAAAGGAACTTGTTGATGTTGTTAAGGAAACTGAGTGTTTTTGTCCAGTTGTGATCAAAGGGCTGAGGAGTGTTGTGAAAGAAGAGATTCTGATACCAGGTGAAGTCTTAACAAGGTAGTTGATGATTTAAGTATGAGAGTTTCTTTTCTTGTCACTTTATCACAAGAGGTTGTGGGTTTTGTATGTCTAAAGGAAATGTATGAGAGTGATGTTGAGTTCAAAGAAATATGGGGCAAATGCAAGGAGCTTCCTTGTGCAAATTTTCATATTCGAGAGGGATACCTTTTTAAAGGGGATCAACTGTGCATTACTTTATCATCCTTGAGGGAGAAGTTAATTAGGGACCTACATGGTGGTGGTCTTAGTGGACGCATGGGACGAGATATGACCATTGGTAGTATGGAAGAAAGGTTTTATTGGCCTCACTTGAGAAAAGATGTTGGAACCATAGTCAAGAAATGCTACCCTTTCCAAGTTTCTAAAGGTTAGTCGTAGAACACTGGTCTTTATATGCGTTTACCCATTCCTGATGACATTTGACATGATTTATCTATGGATTTTGTGTTGGGTTTGCCTCGTACCCAGCGAGGTGTGGATTCTGTGTTTATGGTTGTGGATCGATTCTCCAAGATCTCCCATTTCATTGCATGCAAGAAGACTGCGGATGCATCCAACATTGCCAAACTATTTTTCAGGGAGGTTGTGCGCCTTCATGGGGTTCCTACATCTATTACCTCCAGCAGAGACACCAAATTCCTCAATCATTTCTGGATTAGTCTGTGGAAATTATTTGGAACATCACTGAACAAGAGTTCTACTGCTCAACCCCAGACTGATGGACAAACTGAGGTCACAAATAGGACTTTGGGAAATATGATTCGCTGTGTTTTTGGTGACAAACTGAAACAGTGGGACTTGGCTTTACCTCAGGTTGAATTTGCTTATAACAGCATTGTGCATTCTACTACCGGAAAAACACCTTTTGCACTTGTTTACACTTCTGTCCCTAGGCATGTGGTTGATTTGATTAAGTTGCCTAAAGCTCCTGGAGTTAGCGAAGTTGCTGAAAAGATGGCTGAAGAGATTATGACTGTGAAAGATTCTGAGGCCAAGTTAGAAGCTACCGGGTTGGAAAATAAAGTTGTTGCAGATAAACGGCGAAGAGTCAAACTTTTCAATGTGGGGGATGATGTGATGGTGTTTCTGCGAAAAGAGAGATTTCCCGTTGGTACCTACAACAAGCTACAATCCCGCAAGTATGGTCCATTCAAAATGACTCGCAAGATCAATGATAATGCATATGTGGTAGCACTTCCAGGTTTTATGAACATTTCCAACACGTCCAATGTGGCAGACATTCATGAATACCATGCAGATGAAGACCTTTATCAAGATGAGAACTCGGGGTCGAGTTCTTCAAAGGTGGAGGAGATTGATGTAAGAGGGTTTCCTTAGTAATTTTATAGTATTTTATTTTAGTCAAATCTTAGTAATTTTCTAGAACTTTCTATTATTATTTCGTTTTGCTTTATTTCGGCCCACGAGTTTGTTATTTCTTTTGCTATTTATACAGATCATTATGCAACCTAAGAGGCACTTTTTTGATTCAATAAAATTATTCGAGATTTTCTCTCAATTCAGGTGGATTCCAGAAACCCTTATTTGATAGATTTGTCGCTTGCAACCTGTCTCTTGATCTTTTAGGTTTAGCGTTTGCTAACGCTTGCTTCCATACTGCATCCAGAATAATTACAACAACTCGTGGATTGAGTCTGATTCCCTCATGGCCATTATGGAATTTAGCCATTCATGGCTCGTTCATGGAAGCTCATGATTAAATGGCTTAACAGTTTACATGTACTTAAGAGTATTCATTTTAGGTGTTCTCGTATTTTTTTTGGGGAGAGCAATACTTGTGCGGAAAAGTTAGCTAGTTTTGGTCACACCATTGAAGACACTCAATGCTGGTCTATTTGTCCTAGTTTCATTAGGAATTATTTTATTAGTGAGAGGTTTGGTTTGTCATTCTATCGTATTTTTTGTAGTTTTCATCTTTGGTTGGGTTTTAGTTTGGTCACACCAACCTTTTCTTGTTTTTTTTCTTTTTATCAATAATATAGGATGAGGTGCATGGTCGATAATATTTTAGGGTGTCAGCATACACTACTAGAAAAAGAAAAATTTGAGAGGGAAATTAGTGACGGAAAAATTGAAATTCCTCACAAATTTCTTGGTCGCAAAATTTAGTGACGGAATTTGAGAGGGATTTCACGTTTTCCCTCAC
>Ga0228710_1007434_pt1 | contig 16159 bp, 14 predicted proteins | sample MedpolnodulmetaG_FD_177995 | JGI IMG/M metagenome (GOLD analysis project Ga0228710, IMG submission 177995) | Root nodule microbial communities from Medicago polymorpha collected in Santa Monica, California, United States - pink nodules | ecosystem: Host-associated > Plants > Roots > Nodule... | reverse complement strand
TGGCTAAGCATTCATCTCATCCTTTGATCTAATCTGACTTTGCACTTTCAGTTTCCCCATGCCTTATACGTTAAACGTTCTTGGTTGTGGCTTTCCCCCTTTCAGGATTGCATTTAATGTTGTTATTGTTTCCAAAGCTTTTGTGTTATACCAATCTATAGTTATTATATCCATGATACATGATGAATCTGAACGTGTATATATACAATGGAATCACATCACTCATATCTCATTCTTTTTCAAATTCCATTGAATCCCATGACAAACAATGGCATCCAGGCGTTGCTTTCCTACCATTCTTTGATTGGTATGAGTCTTCCATCTTTTGTTGTTGTAATTTATGTGACTGTACATATTACTGATGTTGTTTTTTTTGTTGTTCTTTTACCAGCACCTCTGAACCTAATCCCATCTCTGAATTGGAAAGGATTGACAACGATCTTCGTATCAAGTACATAACTTACACAGTCGAGCTTGATGTTCTTAACGTGATTCGCAACTGATCGTGTGATTCGCAATTGATCTTCTTAACGATGTGCAACGTCTGGATAAGTTCTGGTGGTGGCATGACAGATTTATGCTTGATATTTTGTTTTATCTACCTTTGTTTTTTTTTTCATTAAGAAGGCTTTGATGATTAGCCATGAATAATCCTTTATCTTAGTTTCTTTTTAAGTTTACATTATTATTATTGCAAGTGCTGGTAGAAATTATGGAAAGACAAAGTTATGTAATTCAAAATTTGTGGTTTTTTTCGATAATGCAATGGTGCTTTTTTGTTCTTTAATCCCCGTAGCTTTTGAATTGTATGCTGCACTTTCACATAATATCCTTAAATAATGTCTGCCATATGTTAAAGAAATTCAATTACTATCAAATGAGGTTTTAGTCGAAATGACCAAGCAAAACATCAAATTATGTTTCCAAATTCACCTCATAAAGTGTACAGACGAATAAAGATAGATAGGAGGCGTTGTTTTGATTAATATATATTGCTTTGCAGCAACGACGTTGTTTTGATAACTCTATATTGCTAAAAATTGCGGCAATGATATCAGTGTTAGGGACTTGATAATTTTGTAACAACGTTTATCATCAGATGATCTCATTTTATTCTGAGATTGTTGCGTTTGCCGCAAATAAGTTGATTATTGGTGTGTAGTGTTATTATATCCACTTAGAGTGAATATATTTTGTTGGCAATATCCAAAAATTAATCACAAACTCCGTAATAATACCACAAATGCGGTATCAGTGTTGTTGCAGCAATTCACACTTTTTTTTATGTTTTGGATTGCGGCGTTATCATTGCTAATCGTTCAGCAGTATGATAATATCATCAGGTTTATTACGGTGTTCGTCAATTTCTCTATTCATGTCCATTGGTGCTACAGTTGAGATATATGATTAGCGGTAAGTGTAATTTATTTGAATTTGATTGCATTATGAATGAGATTCAGAGAGTGCTTTCCCATGCTATGTTACACGATTTTTGAGCCATTGTTTGGACGTGTCTGTCCAGCTTCAAAGTCAGGTCATTAATTCACATTTGTTGTTACCCAAAGAGCATTAATGTTTATTAATGCGGTCATTCCTTTGCTTACATACCCTTTGAAGGCTCAGACTTACACATTTGTTCTCCCTGCAACAAAACTTACTGTTACTTCTAATTATTAGTCAAGAGGCATCAAAGCTTGCAGAATGAATGATGATGTTGCAGAGAATACTTGCAAAGCTTTGCACAGTTTAGAGATGGTCTGAAGATATTATTGACAGATGACAATAGGTTTAGAGATAGATAGTTGGAGAAACGACCTGCGTGCCTTCGATGCCCCTGTAGAGTGAATAAATTGGAAAAAGTGATCACGTAAAGTGAGGGGATCCACCCCAGACACACCAATCCACGACCTGATGTGCTGCCATAACGCTCCGAAGACACCACAATGGAGAAACAAGTGAGCCGCTGACTCCGCATGCCCGCATCCTGACACACAAGTATCCCCCTCGATCGGAATAATGCCGCGCCTATGAAGATTGTTTCTGGTCGGCAACCTGTCTTTCAGCAGACGCCACGCTACGATGGACACCTTCAAGGGTACCTGCTTATGCCACACTAGATCTCTGGTTGCGTCGAAAGTGGATGGACCTGAATCTGTCAGAATCTGATATGCACCGCGCACAGTGTAACCATCATGAATATCTGGCTCCCACTGCCACCTGTCAATAACATTAGCCTGCACAGTAACACCGTCAAGTAATTGTCTACACGCCACCAACAGTTCTTCTTCCCACGTCCACAACCTTCTCCTCCACCTCCACGCCTCGCCCCCCTCCTCCCAACCTAACTCAAACATGTCAGCCACAGAACTAAACTTATTGGTCGCTAGATCAAACAATCGACTAAACCTCCTACGTAAGGGTATATCTCCTAGCCAATTATCACACCAAAATAAAGTGTTTTTTCCATCTCCTAAGACTTTCGACACCCTCGCACCAAACCAGCCCCCATCCTCTCCCACCTCCCCATCCCTAATCTTCGCTACCTCCCTCCACCAATAAGAGCCACTCCGGCCCCCAGCCTCCAACCTCCCTGCCTCCTCACCATACCTCGCCACCAACACCCTATACCAAAAACAACCTCTGTCCTCCAACAACCTCCAACACCATTTACCTAACAGAGCAAGATTAAACTCCCTCAACCGTCTCACCCCCAACCCTCCGCCCTCCTTAGAAACACAAACAGAGCTCCAAGCAATCCAGGAAATTTTCCTATTATCCTCACTCCCTCCCCAATTTTTTTTTTTAAACATAGATTCAAGAGAAGAGATTATACCTGACGGAGCCTTGAAGAAAGAAAGAGCATAGACAGGAAGCGAGGTCAGGACAGACTTGAGAAGAACCAGACGACCCCCAAATGAGAGAAAGCGACTCTGCCACCCCGATAATCGAGATTTAACTGCCTTCATCACAGGTTCCCAAAACGATAACCTCCGAGGATCACCACCAATCGAAAGACCAAGATACAGGAACGGGATTTTACCAACCTTGCAGTGTAAAATGGACGCCGCCTCAATCAACCAAGTGTCCCCAATATTAATGCCAACCAACAAACTCTTGTGGAAATTCACCCTAAGACCTGACATTTCCGCAAACAGTGTCAACACCGCCCTCAACGCTCGGACATTGGCCCAACTCTTTGTTCCCAATAACAGCGTGTCATCCGCAAACTGCAGATGAGAAACCACTACCGAATTTGCAGTACCGACCGTATACCCCGTATACAAATTGTTATCCATTACTGACTTCATCAAGACATTCAAACCCTCAGCCGCCAGTAAGAAAAGAAACGGAGAAAGTGGGTCACCCTGACGCAGCCCCCTCTTCAAAGGAAATTCACAAGTTGGGCTTCCATTGACTAAGATAGAAGCCGTTGCTGTTGTTATACATTCCTTTATCCACTTTCGCCACAGCACCGGAAACGCCATTCTGTGCATGACGACATCAAGATACCCCCAGTCAACTGAGTCGTACGCCTTTTCAAAGTCAACTTTAAAAAGCAAGAGCTCCTTCTTTGTTTTACGGGCCTCATCAACCACCTCATTGGCAATAAGAATGCCATCTAAAATCTTTCTATCTTTCACAAACGCTGACTGAGTATCAGAGATCACCTTACCGATAACCATTCGCAAACGATTAGCTAGAACTTTGGACAAAACCTTATAGAGGCACCCCACCAAGGAAATGGGTCTGAAGTCATTTAATCTCAGCGGGCTATCAACCTTGGGGATAAGGGCGATAAACGTACTATTGATCCCGCGAGCCAATTTTCCATTCCGATGAAAATCTGAGATAAAGTGCATAACATCGCCTTTTAACTGTTCCCAAAACTCTTTTATGAAGCCAAAATTAACGCCATCCGGGCCTGGACTTTTAAAGCTCTCGCAATCCCAGACCGCCGCTTTAACCTCCGTTTCTGTAAATGGCTTTATGAGACCCGAGGCGTCCGCATGGGTTAAAGTTTGAAAAGTCAAATTTTCAGCCCCTGGTCTTGTTATAGTCGGCGCCTCGAAATGGTCTTTGAAATGGGAGAAAACCGCATTCCGAATAGGCTGAACTCCTTCCACGAACATACTGTTCACCATTAAAGATACAATAGCATTCTTTCTCCGACGGCGAACTAGAGCCGAATGGAAAAACTTGGAGTTTTCATCCCCATCCTTCAACCACCGGATACGGGACTGCTGCCAACTAATACTCGCATTAACACGAGACAGCGAGTGAATGTCGTGAGTTATACGACTCATTTCCTGAATTTCCTCGTCCAACAACTCGCCACCCTCCCCACCTTCATCTAACTCTGACAAACGGTTTTTTAGGACATCAATCTTTCCAGGAATATTATTAGCATGAACTGAATGCCACTCCTTTAAAGCCAGTTTGATCCGCTTCAACTTTTCACGAAGAACGTACCCACCCCACCCCTCAACTTCGAAAGACTGCCATCTTTCTATCACAAACTTCTTGTACCCCGACATATCTTGCCAACATTTCAACATACGTGTTGGTCGGGGGCCCCAATTTTCCTCATCTACTGCCAATTGAAGAGGACAGTGATCCGAGAGACCACGCAGAAGGGCCACTTGAAGACAATTAGGCCATTTGATGCACCATTCCTCTAAAAGCAAGAACCTATCTATCCGACTCATCGATGTTCCATCGCCTCTGAACCAGGTAAACCGACGACCACACATCGGCAAATCAATTAAGCCGTTGTCATCTATAAAGTCACTGAATTTTTGGATATCTTACGCTATTGCTGCCCCCGTCAGAGGTCTTCTTTCCTCCTGGCTACGGGTGGTGTTAAAATCCCCACAAACACACACCTTGTTACCAAGTAACAACTGCAGTCTGACTGACAACGATCCCCATAATTGTTGTTTAGCCCGGACTTCACAGGGAGCGTATACGGTAAAAATATAGAAGACCTCATTCGTCCGGATAAATTGTCCATGAATAATAAGAACATTGTCCTGGCTCACCGTGGACCACACCTCCACTTCCAGCGTATCCCACACCGTTAACAAGCCTCCCGAAGCTCCCACTGACGGACGAAAGGAATAGGCATGATTCGAATCACCCCACATCAACAGGCTCAAACTGTCTTCACAAACCGCTAATTTAGTTTCTTGCAAACATAAGATCCAAGGTTTTTTTTATCTTCCACCAACTTCCTCACCTCCCGCCTTTTCTCAACACCCCCTAACCCCCGTACATTCCAAGAAACCAACTTCATCACACCCACACCCACCCGCGCCACCCCTCCACCGATTGGCTCCACCTAAACTCCCCCATCCACCACGCCCTCCTCAACCTCTACCGGTGTCAGCACTGGCCCATCCGTCGCACCTCTTTGCCTAGCTAGGACACTAAATTTGTTGTGAGTAGTTCCTTTGAAAGTGATGCCGATGGCTCTACCTAGAGCTTGGATGTCAGCAGCTTTTGACTCGTCACTGCCGTTTAGAGCCACCCAATGTGTCCAATCCTTATTGACGAAAGCCGAAGATGTTGATTGGGACTTTGGGCTCTGGGGGGCCACCTCAAGGGACCGTGTAACTCTTTCCCTCTGACGTCGACGTTGCAGAATTTTTTGATTTAAGGCTTTCAATCCAGTTGAACCCTGTAATACCTTCATAACCTCCTCTCTATCCGTACTTGGCAATCTCGCTACCTTTTTCAGCGTCAACACGGGATGTCTAAGCACTCCACCCGCCTTTTTTCTTTTTACCACACGATTAAGTCCCCCAACTCTACCTCCTAAGTTCTTCCTCACCCTCTTCAACCGCTTATTTTTCGACGAAATAAGGCCTATGTCACCGTGCTGAATGTTTTGTAACCAGTCCACACTCCACGGCCCTGAGCGTAGCGAAGTACTATCCTCCTCCGACCATGGTGGACTCGTTAGACGACTTTGACGAAGAACCTCCTCGGCTTTCTCCATGCATAGAGCGGACCCCACGTTCTCTTTGGCTCCCTCACCCTTCTCAGAAGGGCCTCCCAACGGAGAGCTTGTCGAAACAACCCCCCCTTTGTCCAACGCAGAAGCAACCTCATGTTGCGCTCCCGTAGAAGTTGTAGTCGCGACATCAGTCGTCTTCCTCCCAACCCTCACCCTTCAAAAAAAATTGTTTGTTCCTAAATATAATTTTTTTATTTATAAATTTCTAGATTCATTTATTATTCACTTTTTAAATATACCGTTTCAAAATATATGTCGCAGTTTGATTGTTAAAAAAATATATATATCGCAGTCAACCACTTCACAAATGTCAATGCACAACTTTGATCGTTAAGTAAAAAATTATAAAAATTTAATATTTTGAAAATATTTGTCGTGACAAATCAAACAACATCTTATATACTAACATTTGTGTTTATATATTAGTTAATAAGTAAGGTCAAAGTAAGTCATATAAATAATGCACATTACAAAAATGCGACATGTATTTTGAGTTTAGAGAAATTTATTACTTTTAATCTTCCACAACTTTTTTTTTTCATATTCGTGGTTTTTGTTAAAGGTTCTTATAATAAGAAATTGAGTGAGTAAATTTTGTTATTAATGTGCTTTTTCTTCTTCTTATAATAGCAATTGAAGAGAGTACTATCTTGTTTAAAAGAAAACGTTGTTTAAGAGTTGTATCTAGCAGAAAGAATACCCCCTTCCAATATGATTCTCAAAGAAAAATGATAGGTTGACACCCTTTTTTATGCACCACTGATGTACACCCCCATGTGAAAGGGATATTTTAGTAATTTCACATCACATTATCACCTTCTTTTTAAATGAGTTTCGCTCTTTTTACCACATGTCACAATTGTATGTGGGTGTCAAAGCGTATATGTCACCTAAGGTGCTCTATGTACAAGGGTTCTTTCTTAAATATCACTTACCTAATAGGGTAAAGTTTGATGAACACCATTTTAATTTATGAGGAATGATATACTAACATCCAAATTTTGACAACTTTCTTTACACCTTATTCTTAAAGCAATCAAATATTAATATTATTATTTTCTCTTTCTTTAGTTTTGTTTCTTTACAGTTCCGTTTGCTTTCTCTACCAAAAATTTCAGATGAAAAAAAAAAATTGCAGATCGATATTCTTCTGCTTATTTCCTTTCTCACCATCTTCACCGAGCCTTAACATAGCACCACCACCGCTTTTCCACCCCTCAGTTCAATCCAAACCACCGCTGACGACCACGGTGATGGTGACGACGACATTACGGAAATCTGTGCGACGACGACGGTGATGGTGAGGATGTCGGTGATTAGTTCGACAACGACGCCGGTGATTAGGAAGAACGACACCGCCTATTAGGAAAATTTGTTCAAAATCGTACAGCTCCAGCAATAGGTTGAGGGTGGCGAAGGAAGAACGACGCCGGTGATTATGAATTGTGCAAAAATTGTTTGGGCATTTAGCTTGATTGAAAATTCGATTGCGAAGAAGAGAAGAGGTCTATATCTAATTCTTGTGATTGGTTGTTGACAGGCTTCAAAAAGGAGTTAAAATACATGATGCAAGGACCCGTATATGATGTTTTGCTTGAAAAATTAGGAAAACTTATGATGTTTGGATGGTTTTGCATTTTAAAGCTTACTGTGTTATGTTGTTGCTGCTGCTGATATGGCTATAGTTTTGTGTAGGTAACATTGTTGAACACTGATGCAGAAGTTTCTGTTATGGAAAGTATAAGAATTCTATGAAAAAAATTGTACTATAAGATTCTTTTTTACTACTTTGGTAATCATGATTCTGTTATGCTGCAAAAATATCTATGAGCAACTTCTTGATGAGCTTTAACTGCTGCACTTTTTGTGCTATTTTTCTTGACAGGCTGAACTCATTGAAACAGATGCTGAACAGGTGGTTAAATGTCTTAGAAATCAAATCAAAGTTTCAGAAATTTCAAATGTCATCCTAGACTGTCTTGCTCTATTAGCAGAATTGGAAAGTTTTTGTTTCTTTTGTTAGCAGGAAAAGGAATTTAGCAGCTCACACCCTAGTTGGTGTAGCATCCTCTGTTGGTAGCTCCCTTACCAATGATACGCCTTTCTTTGTTAACATAATTCCTAACATCTCTTTCACAAAATGCTACATTTTCATAACCTCCAGCGTCTCTAACAATAGTCTGAAAAGTCTTGTTGATCCTCACGCCCGCTACATCATTGATTTGGATCGTTCTCTTTGCATGTATGTTCATATTTTTGTTTAACTTGAATGACCTTGACTTAGTGGGGCTAATTGTGTGAGAGTGGTTAGGCTCAAACTTTTTAATATACCATAATTCATCTTTGCAGGACAACTTTTCACTTTAGTCGGAAGTGTCTTCAACGTACATGGTACTCCCGACACACGATGTCCTTCTCTTGAGCAAGATAGCATGAAGTACTTGAGCTTCCCATCCTCTCCTTTCTTTGATGTTCTAATCTTCCATTCAAAACCCTTATTAGAAGCATATCTTTTATAAAATGATTTCATCTCCTCTACAGATGAAAAGAACATCCCCGATGAAGGCTCGCCACTTGCTTGTTCACCACTAAAGCTATCAACTCCATTAGCTTCACCAACAAAACCATCACAAACATCCAAATTGTTTGGACTATCCATAAACTTTCAATAATGGGTCCCAACCAAATCTGCACAAATTACCCTAATTAGATCCCTCATAAATTATGTATGAAAAAATCAGTTTCATCTCAATAACAAATTATGTCTCAGAAAATCATTTTAATCTCAACAGCAACAAATTATGTCTCAAAAAATCATTTTCATGTCAATAACAACATTTAATTCTTAAAAGGGAAGTGGGACTATGATTTTTTCTCCAACCAATATCGTCATCTAAAGAAACTTCTAAATCCTGTCTCTTTTTTCTTTTTGCCGAAAAAAAAAATACCATCTCTAAATATATAGAAAAAGTCACATACTTTAAATAAAGGCATTGTTGTAACAAAGTTAGACTTGAACATCTTCAACAAGTTAACATCAACCAAAGATTTGTTACTAAATGAACATGGTTCTTCACTAAGAGCTATTGGTGAAGAGAGTGGAAGATTGATTAACAGATCTAGAGGGATGGGTTAAATGAGAGAAACCGTAAATGAGAGGGGAAGATTTTTTTTTTTTCCTGAAATAATGAGAGAGGAAAGTGTTGATTGACATTAAAGAATAAAAAATGGGGAGAGCGGGAATATAGAGGGGTCAGCGGGCAACGCCCCTGATTTCTTAACTCTTCCATCATTGAATTGGGAATTCAATACTCTTCCCTATCAAATCACCTGCCGATATTTAGCTAGAGCAAAGTTTCTCAGCTTTACCCCCACCAAAATCCCAAGCTAAATGGGTTGTCATATTCTGTACATGTCAGTGACCATTAATTAACTAATGTGAGCCTTAATTTTCTAAAAAAACATAACTTGTCATTTATATTATTGGATCACAAGGTGAGTTCAAGATGAAATGTGCAGTTCCTTAAATTGCAGTTATAGGGTGGACGGTGCAGCGGGGCGGGACGACAGTGGTGGTGGGGAAGGGTGTTAACGGTGGGGCGATGATAGTGGTGAGTGAGGGTGGACGAAGCATTCCGGTGACAGTGGTGATGGACTGGTGGTGTTGCGGGAGAGTAGGGTTTTAAAAGAAGACAGAGAAAGAGAAAGTGAGGGTGAGAAAGTTACAAGTTTCTTTTGGACAAAATTGCCCCTTATATTTTATGAATGGACAAAATTGCTCATGTCACACATGGGGTGTAGAAAGGGGTTTGCCACATGGGGGTGTCCATGTATAATCACTCAACTGATACACATACCACTATAGGTGGCATACCACTCCTACACCCGACTTGTGTGGCACATTTTTTTTTTTGGTACAAGGGTGGCACATTTAAGTAATAGAAAAGAAAAGAAAATGAGTAATGATAAAAAAGAAAAGAAAATAACTGTAGCAGCAGAGGAATCAGCTCATCTCTCTCTCTCCCATGCTATTTCCCTTTTCTCCCTTTTCTCCCACGCACCGCGAGATTTCACCGTCGCCGCCGTCGATCTTCGATTCTTCCCTTTCACCCATCATAGCACCCTCGCCGACAATCTATCTTTGCTCTCTCTCGTCAGCGTTTTTTTCTCCCACGCACCTCGCGAGATTTCACTGTTCGCCGCCGTCGATCTTCGATTCTCCTCTTTCACCCATCGCAGCACCCTCGCCGACAATCTCTCTTTGCTCTCTCTCGTCAGCGTTGTTCAACTCAGGTATATTCATTCATCTCCCTTTTGTTTGATTTGGTTGTTCAATCTGGTAATTTAGATTTGTATAATACTATTCTTGCGGTATCTGATAATCTGGTAATTTATCTTGTCGGCAATTCACTATTCTTGTTATTCATACCAGTTTAATTAGAATTGGACTTAGACATTTATGGGTATATTGAAAATCTATTTTTTTTTTAATTTATATCTGAGATTTTGGCAGTACTAAAGTTAAGAATGGGTTGAATTTAATGTTATGTGTGTTTATTGATCGATAAAGTTTGTTTAATAGAGGCTATGGACATTCATTGGGTTAGTCTATAGCCAGTTTTGTGGGTCACAGAACAAAATAGGAATGCATTAGCGAGAAAGTTTAAGGTTCAATGGCTTATTATTATACATGAGGTTTCATGACAAAACATTATAGCATTGTTTGATCCATCTAATTAGTCTCACCTAGTGAAAAACAACTTTGATGGTTATTGTTGTATGCTGGGTTTTTTACTCGATGCCCTTATAACTAAAATACAAACACATTTTATAATCACACGTTTTCCACAAAAATTGAAGAATATTATGGAAATAATATTGTGACAAGTTAATGTTTTCCTATCTTTGTTATCATAGACATACTGACAAAAATTTATCTTAATTTATCATAGACATACTTTAAATCTTACTAAGTTACTACTATTACAAGTAAAATAATGCACATATATTTAGCTCAGCTTCTCATTCAACATAAACATTGCAATGATTTTCAAAAACTCAACTATGGTTCAGTTCAATTCAACGCTCCTAATTTTTCAGATGAACATATGAAATAAAAATCATAGAAAAACATGAAAACAACAATTTAAGATGAAGTAAAATAAAACCTACGATATACAATATCTGAGGAAATTGCAAAGAAAAATACTGGATGAACTATGCATAATTTTTCTGTAAAGTGATGATAATTGTAGTGCAAATGATGAGTACAGTAACAGACACAGTAGTAAAGTTTCTTTGATATCAAATCATAATAACAGCGAAAAAAGAGGAATAAGGAAAAGGAAAAGAGCTTACTGAAATGAATCTTGGAGAAGTGAAATAGAAACAACAAAAGCAATGTGAAATGCGAATACACTACAATACACATTCATTGTTTATCTTCAAAGTTGAGCTGAATTTGAAGGTATTAAAGAATAAGCGGTTATGCAAAATAAAAGTGCCGCCAAAAGAAGGTAGAGACAAGAGAGAAGGACTGAAAATCCTCTCACACAAGAGACAGAGCACTGATAATCTCGTGTACATGTCTCCAGTTAAAAAACAAAAGCTACATATATGTGCACTCTACCATATTTTAACATAGACGTAACCACATTTTTTTCCTTCAAATTTCTAACACTTTGACTATTTTTTAACAAAAGTGTGACCACAATTCTTTTAATTAAGAATTTGACACCAACTCTACGTGATATCATTTAGAGGAACAACCACAATCAAACTACAAAAATTGGGAAAAATTTTATGATTTTTTACTAACAACAATAAAATGATAATCATCAACAACCCAAAAATGCAACAATCAGACAATAGCAAATAACAGAGATTTTAACTAAATTATGAACTAAACAACTAAATACTATCAAGCTTCATTTAACCCTAAATTCTCACTAACTCAGTATCATACCCTAATATGATTAATTTCTTCATCATGAATTTCAAATTCAACAATTATTTTAGCCTTCACCAAATAAAAGATTTGAGATAAACATCACCTTTAACAGAGAGATTCGGCGACGGAAAGAGAGATGGAGAAAGTGATTCGTACAGAGGAAGGAGATCGAGAGAGCTAATTAGGGTATGGAGAGAGAGCTACTGGCCGTCGGAGCAAATGGCGGAGAGAGACCTAGTGGCCGTCGGAGCAAATGGCGGAGAGAGAGATATGGAGAAAGCGATTCGCCGGAGAAGGAGAAGATCGTGTGGAGAGAGACAGAGAGCTGAAACGAAACACTGTTTTTCTTTTTTACTTACCTTTATCTATTTCTTATTTCTTTTAATCATTTTTTACCATGTTATTAAAGATCAATTTTTTTATGTATTTTTTGCCATGTCATCGGTGGTATAGAGGGGGTGTACGACATTGGTGTGTACATGTATCTTTTCCTATGAAGAATTGCTTTAATCTTGTGTTTGGAAACGTGCTTGAAATTGCAATCGGTCCCTAAGAAAAGTTGTAGTTATAGCTGCTTCAACATCACCAAGTGGCTGTGGTTTGATCCAATCCAACCAGAACCAACCAACACACTAAATTGATTGCAATTTCATTCTGATCAGTCAACACCCGTCGTATACAAACAAATTAACCATTTTTGTGACTATTATTATTATTATTATTATTATTATTATTATTATTATTATTATTATTATTATTATTATTATTACTACTATAATAACCTGGTTTCGCGGCCGTACACGGGTTGCGCACGTGATGAGTGAATTTTATTAGGATAGATTAGGGTACGTTGGTTCACTTGATCAGATTTAGCGTGATGTATTTTCGTTTCGGTTGCACCTGAGTCAGGTCTAATGCCATTCAGTCTCTATATTTTCATTCTCTTATTTAATATAATTTTCCTTTTGCTTAAATTTTTTTTCCTCTTAGCTGCAATGACAATGTCCTATCTTTGATGAGAGTTTTAAATAGTTCAATTGGTTTGAGCAAGCAATTAAAGAGGATGGAAGATTAGATTCAAACATGATGAAGGATAACATACTAATTAACTTAACAATTAATTATTAGTATTGTTGTTTTTTAAAAATTTAATTGGTTTAAAAAAGATTGGTTATATATCATAAAAAAAAGCTTTAGTGGCGGAGCTGCCGCTTTCCAATATTAATTTTGATACTCTTCATTTCTTAATTGATTTAAAATTGGATTCTGAGGAATGACGAGGGGAGATTTAGTTATACAACTCACATCTGAGATGAAAATATACAAATATGAACGCATGCACCCTATATTTGGAAGCCATTAAAAACTCAGTACCGAATTAATCAATGAACAAATACGATGTTTAGTAGAAAATTACTATGATTAGATAACAGGAAGATAGCCAATACAACTTACCAACTCGATCAGACCTTCCTAGCCTTTTATTAAAAGCAGCTAGCTATATATATATATACATACACATATACTTATACTATATGATTAACTTAGTATTAATTGGAAGAAGAGGTTGCAGAAGGGTGCTGCTGTGGCCATTCATTGGAATACACCAAAGACACTGGGGTGCAATATGAATTGCAGGGGCTTTCATGATTGTGAACACCTTCATAGCTTGTTAACACATAGCTTGAATCTTCCCTATCCCTTTCCACTCTTTTCTTCACACCACATCCTTCACCTGAACACTTGTAGTAGTTCCTAGAATAATTTAAAGAAAAAATATTTAATTAAATATTATATATGTTATTGTTTCTTAACACCACCTGATCAGATCAACAACAGTCCCAGTGCACAGAATCTCTCTCTCTTTCACCCACACAAATAATGCAAAAGTGCCATTATTTACGGGGGACTAGCTAGCAAGTGGGATCGATGCTGATCTTACATATACAAACAGTACTCATATATGTTTATAGAGAAAGAATAATTAATTGTCTTAACTGCAGCAAATTGAAACATCAACTTGCTACTACTTTTCTCGATTCCAGGACAAACAAATGGAAACCACACATATATAAGCTAGTTCAACAAGTAGGGTTTATTTAATTGTACACCATTTAATTTATTTGCTAATTAAGCACACACAAGAAATGCATACATACATATATACAATTACAGATATGATTGAGATTTATATACGTCCATTAATACCGTATACAGTTAGAGTCCATGTCCCCCCTTCCATCAACTAGTATATATCAGCCGCCACAATATTTATATGATCATATAACCAATCAGACCCACCACCACTATCCTATTTCCTTTTCAATTAAGTTATGGATAATCAGTGTCCTAAGTACATTGACATTGGTTAAGTAATTAAAAAAGTAAGTTTATATAAAAAAAAGTGGTGTAATTTATTGATATTTTCAAGATCAATTTTATATTTATAGATTCATTAATCAATGCATCTAAGAACACTAGATAGCAAAATCCTTAAATTAAAAGTTGTGTACGGCATGATATTGATCGGGTTAGTAAAGTGCAAGTACTCAACATTAATTTATTAACAACATGTGATTGTGAATTTACATTTGAACTTACATAATCATTAAAAGATACATTGATATGACGTATGTAGCCAAAGAAGGCAATGAATTAAAGAAAAACATTGACTAAGAGTAATTACCTTGGGTATGGACTATTCTTGACAGACTTCTTTCCATACTTCCTCCATTTGTATCCATCATCCATAATCTCAAGCTGCGATCTCGTTCTAAACGTCACTCTTGGGCTCACATCTACTGTATTTTCCTTCATCTCCCCGCTTTTACGTTTCCTGTCAAACCAAAGAATCCAAAATATATATATATACATTATTATATTTATCTGTATGTCAAAAATTAACATCACATAAGTGGTTAACATATGAAAAGCACTTGCATCATGTTATTGTTGTTGTTGGTAGAGGTTTCAATTTCATCACAAATTAATCCTTGATTGATGACATTAATATCAATGGTGGTGGAAGGTTGCTTGTTGTCTGATGATTCAGTTCCTGTGCTTTGTGACCAACATTCTTGATGTTCATCATCCAGCACGAGATAATCAGATAAATTAATGAAATCAGACGAGGAAAGAGGAGGAGGAGGAGATATATTATTATTGTGATAAGGGTTAGAATTAGGGTTTCCAAAATACATGTCCATCGCAATTAATTAGACACAGTGAAAGATAAGATAGCAACTACAAAGACCCACACAATTTGGTCTTTTATGAATGAGTGATTTTGCTAGTTGCTACTTGCCAGTAGTAGTAGAACTTCATCGTGCTACCACTTGATATATAACATCTCTGTTATAATGAAATAAATACTATGGTTTTTCTTATAATATTATTCTAAATATATATGCTTTATTACTGTTTCAATTGTGAAAGAAGAAGGATCCTTCCAAACATTTTCGTCGAGGGTGCAAGGAAGGCTACTTGTGGAGACACGTGTCAGCTTCATAGACGTGAAGGTGACGTCATCACCATGACGTAGTGGTAGGCCCCAGCTTCTCGTAGTTGAATCTCTGCAACAGGATAAAAGATACTGTTTATTACACTTTTGAGGTGTTCAGTGCTCTAATCTCATATTGAAGTGAAGTAGTTTTCGTTAGATTTAAATATAATTTTTAAGGAAAATAATTGGTGAACATCCAATCGAGAGAAAGGGACAAGATATAGTAATTTGATTGTCGTGTGTTATATGGTTTTTTCTCCATTTATCATCTCATTCTCATGATATCAATCAATTCTCATGATATCAATCAATCAAAATGTAATATATATTGGCGACATTAAATGTCAAATAAATGAGTCAATTTCTTCTATAGAAAAAAAATCAATTTTAATCATAAGGTAGCTTTTAATACTTTTAATTTTTATTTAATTATAACAAGATTACATTAGAGGTCTTTTATCTTATTTATTTGTAACACTTTGGTCATTTATCTTTATTTTTTTTCGTTTAGGTCTTTTATCTCTCATAAAAGCACATATACATTTTTTTCCCATTTTTTATTAAAAAAAAACATAATTTTATTTTTTAAAATATATTTTTATTAAAAATGAAAAAAATCCAGAAATATGATGAAGATGTTCATCATCTTCATCTTCTTCCTTTGAATCTTCATCATCTTCATTGAATCAAA
>Ga0228710_1007431_pt1 | contig 16167 bp, 14 predicted proteins | sample MedpolnodulmetaG_FD_177995 | JGI IMG/M metagenome (GOLD analysis project Ga0228710, IMG submission 177995) | Root nodule microbial communities from Medicago polymorpha collected in Santa Monica, California, United States - pink nodules | ecosystem: Host-associated > Plants > Roots > Nodule... | reverse complement strand
TATATATATATATCCATAGAAATATCATCCATCCCATTACCGTATTTTTCCTTACCATAATTTTCTGGTTTTATTTTGTTCCTCCTCAATGGTTGGGCGCAACGTTGAGACCTTGTTGTCGTATCATTGCTTGATCGGTACTAAAAAATTAAATCTATTCGTTTTTTTATCACCTGTTTGAGCAGACTGACTGATGTTTATATATGTTTATGTTCTAGGTCCTTTGGTTACCACTCCCGTTACTGATTTGGATAAGGTTGTTAACAAGTTGCGCCAGAAGTATATGACTTACATGGTTGAATATGTTGTTGATGATGTGGGTCTATTTTTTGTACGTGGACACCGTTGTTGTATATGTGTTATTGGTTTTAACGTTATATTCATGTTTGTTTCAAGGTGCAGTAATGTTTCCCAGTCTGTTTGCAAATGACTTCGGGGATCAGGTCACACGATTTGCGACATTGATTGATCCCAAAAACAACAAGTTTGATGTGCTGGTAGAGCGTATCAATGGCCGTTTTTTTTCTCTTCAAAGGGCGGACAGCTTTACGTGACTTCTATGGGATTCGTTTGGGTGCGTGGATAACCCTGGTGTACGTTGGTTTGGGTCAGTTTGCTCTTGGTCTGAACGATAGGTTTGGAAAGAATGTTAATGTCATGTATTCAACCCTCCGATGCATTTTCTGATACACAGAACCAGTGTTCAAGCAGCATTCAATAATGCTCTCCCTCCTCTTGCTGCAAGCCTAGCATTTCCACATGGTGATGCTAATCTGCATATCCATATGATTAGAAAATTGTCTGAGTACGATGTCACCAGTGGCTTTTTGGTATGCATAAGTTTATGTATCTAATTCATGTGATTAACTTGAATGCTTTTAATATGTTAACTTACTGATGTAACACACATTATTCTATTATTAGATGCTGCTACACGAAGGTTTCTGTCAACAGACTTTGGATAAAGCATCAACCTTGCTCAAATTGGTGGACGACTGTGGAAATTTGTGGGAATGCATCCTGGTATTTGGAAGTGATCCCTACGAACATTGTAGAATTGGTGGAGCTTGGAAGCGTTTCATTGATGCACGCAATCTTTATGAGGGATGCAAGGTCAAGATTGGTGCTCCTGTTGGTGGAAACAACTCAACTCTCTACATTCAAGTTTATGTGAACTAGGGCTTCGATTTATGAATGATTCCATGCGTGTTTTTATTGTCATGCCATTTTAATCACAAAAATCGCACTTGATCCATGTGAATGCTTGTCGCGTCTCTCTTGGAGATTTGACATTGACACAGGAGCAGCTAAAGATATACGCATTGGCTGACATTGAAATGTTGCTACAGAGTGCTGGAAAAAGTCTGTCCAACTATCCTCCAATGCCAACAGCAGATCCATCGTTGATACCTGATCTTCAGAACCATCTTATTCACGACGAAATGAATTATAACATGGGGTTATTGACAGAAGAACACAATCAGCTAATGGCTACAATGACTGATAAGCAGCGGAGAGTATACGATAAGATAATGTCAAAGGTTGAGGGCAATATGCCTTGTTTGTTTTTCCTATATGGTTATGGCGGAACAGGTAAGACTTTTATATGGAGAGCGATGTCAGCTGCAATAAGATCTAGAGGTGAGATAGTCTTGACTGTTGCATCCAGTGGTATAGCAGCACTGCTAATTCTAGGAGGACGAATCGCACATTCGAGGTTTGGCATCCCTTTACTAATTCATGAAGCTTCTACGTGTAGTCTAAAACTGAAAACTCCATTGGCTCAATTGGTCATTCAAGCAAAGCTGATAATATGGGATGAAGCACCAATGATGCACATATTTTGCTTTGAAGCACTTGATCGGTCATTCAGGGATGTGATGAAAGAAGTCAACAAGAAGAACAAATAAATTCCATTTGGAGGAAAGGTTGTCATGCTTGGTGGGGATTTTAGACAAATACTCCCGGTAATACCGAAAGGTACAAGGCAAGAAGTTGTTAATGCGACTCTTAATTCTTTGTATCTCTGGAACTTTTGTGAGGTATTGACTTTGATAAAAAAACAAAAGGCCTCTAAGCGGTGCTTCCGGCTCGGATATTGAAGAAAAGAGAATATTCTCTGAATGGGTTCTGGCTATAGGAGATGGATTAATAGGGGAAGAGAATGATGTGGATAAAACAATTGTAGTCCCAGCCGATTTGTTGATACAAAGCTCAGGTAACCCTCTTGCTTCTATTGTTGAAAGCACTTATCCAAATTGGATTGAAAAAATGAGCGACATTGAATATTTTCAAAATAGAGCTATATTAACAACAAAAAACTCTATTGTTGAGAAGATAAACGAACACATGTTGGACATGATTCCAGGCGAGGAAAAGGTGTATTTAAGTTGTGATTCAATTGTTACGCAAGGCATTCCAGGTGATACTGTTGATGATGTTCACACACCTGAGTTCCTTAACACTATAATTGCTTCAGGATTGCCTAACCACAAATTAAGATTGAAAGTTGGTGTACGGTTATGTTGGTGAGGAATTTAGATCTACGAGTTGGATTATGCAATGGAACCAGGTTGATTATAACTAGAATGGGAACATATGTGCTCGAGGCGAAAGTCATATCCGAAAGTAATGTTGGCGACAAAGTATTTCTTCCCAGATTAACTCTTGAGCCATCAGACATGAGAATTCCTTTCAAATTCAAAAGAAGGTAGTTTCCTTTGGCTATATCATTTGCAATGACTATTAACAAGAGTCAAGGTCAGTCGCTTAAAAATGTTGGCATATATCTCCCCACACCTGTATTTTCCCATGGACAGTTTTATGTTGTTGTGTCAAGGGTTACTTCAAGGAAAGGTTTGAAGATTTTAATCACCGATGAAGATGGAGAGGATAGTGAATTTACTTCAAACGTCGTGTATCATGAAGTATTTCGTAATATTTGATCTAAACAATAATATGTATGTTCTTACTTTACAAGCTCCAAGAATTCATTACTTTTTAGAATTTCAAACATTATTATATTATGTCATGATATTTTATTACTATCAATCAACAATCCTTCAGTTCTTCGCATCATTTCTACGCTATTATGATCCGTGCGGCGCACGGGTCGGCTTTCTAGTTTATATACACTCATCATCATTAGGTTTTTAGTCACATGCTCATCGCGTTTTAAGAATTGATCGCTCCCGCGTTTTTTCTTCACCGTCTTGCGGTTTGATTCCTATCGTCAAAGGTATTTGTTTTCATTCATTCTTTTTAGATTCATAATTCTCTTGCTTCTCATGGAATTGAACAAACACTCAATCACACTTATTTGTATAATTTCTATAACTATCTACCCTAGGTCATAACTGGTTCTTCATATTCTCTCTCAGACGTACGTACGTCAAAAAAATGCAACATCCTCTGAAGGAGAAACCCCGCCGCAGATGTCGTCCATGTGTAGGACCTGTACCCATTTTGGATTTCAAAAAGGATCCTTCCATGTTTCTTAGCCTAACCAAATTTGCCACATTGGCAATACGAGATTATAATTCACAAAATCAGACAGACTATCAATTCGTCGATATTGAGATGGTTACTTGGTATATGGTTAATGGAATCATTTACCAAATCACCTTTCAAGCTAGGAATGCTGACAAAGAATATGGAACTTTCGAAACCGATGTGCTTAAAAAACAAAATTTCAGAAAGGTTAAGAGAATCGGGATGAAAGGGAGCAGTACTTGGTAATTTATTTATTTATTATCTTGCAATTTATTTTAATCTTATCACTAGATTGTTTGTCATTTTTCCAATATGTTTTCTTTGCTTCTGAAATTATTTGATACCTAGCAATGGTTTCCACCCCCTTTGCCATATGTTTAGCCTCATTATTTCGTAGGTTGTCAATTAGGCTTTTCTATTTGCCACATAATTTATGCATTTAACCATTCAACCCACATTTTCTTCAACCTGTGCTCCACCTTCCCCACCGGCCACTAAAAAGTTTCGCCGCAATATTAAAGTCACCGGAATCTTATATCGATTTATAACACCCCATCCTTCTCTGTTTCAACTCTTAGCTTCCTCTCCATTCCACTCGTTTGGTGGTAGTAGAATTGCCTGCTTGTGTGTCCTTCCCCCATCTGTAAACAATGGACCATTCAATTGAGTTTTTTGTCCAACGAAAAACAATGGACCACTTGTTTTTCTTCTATTCAGTATTATTTTTTGTCTTTCTAGTTTCGTAAATTCAATCTATATAACCTTTGCCTTGATTCTTGAAGAGCCTTCTATATGATTTATATGATTTAGTGTATATGCTCATTTGGTTCTTGTTTCTTTTGATTGCTTGTTTTGTTCAGGTACGATGACACTCTCATGCAGCTGGTAAGTGAGGTTCTTTTATATAACATTTTTCTTACAATTATTAGATGACCAAATCCGTGGTTCATATTAGGGGCTATTTGGTTTGCAGAAACATTTTATATTTCCATTTTCTAAAAACTGTTTTCGTTTTCAAATTTTCAAGATTTAGAAATATATTTGTTTTATGTCATTGTTTTTATTTTCATTTTCTATTTCCATATTATGTGGTTTCTTTAAATATATCAACTTTTATTTTTTAGTCTCTCTAAAATTCTCTTCAAATTTTGGTCCCTCTACATTTTATTTTAATAATTTTAGTGTTTCCTTTTCACAAAAGTAAACACATTTGATCAGGTTTATTTCGGTAAATCTCCTCCTTGTGTTGCTGATAAAGATTGTCCACAATTCTGAAAGAGTAATGTTGGGTGTCGTAATGGCTATTGTGTAAATTTGGTTTAATAATATTTATATTAATGAGTTATTGCGCTAGCAAAACAATTGTATCATATTCCTTATCTTGGAATATTCCACAAGTCATCAATTAGTTTTTGTGCATGCATCGAATAATTGTATTCTTTTTCTTTAATTACATCGACCTTGAAGTTGTAATTGTGTAATCTAAAATGATGGCAATGTAATGAAATAACAAAATAGTTTTATTTATAGTGTTTCCTTATCTTGTATATTTTTAGCTATTAACATGGCATGCAATCCATACATATCACACCTTTCTTTTCAACCTCGTCATCTATAAGAATCCTTTTGATAGTTAAGTTCAAATGTAATTTTTATCTTACTCTTTAAAAAAAAAAAAAGAGATATCCAATCATTCAAATTAGTAGAGTATGTTATGGAGAAGAAATGATTGATGAAAATATGAATTATGTTATTCTCCCAGCGTGAGTTAACTAATGCGACGTTAGTTAAGTGGCGCAGAATTTAACACATGCATTACTTAACTAACGCAGGGGTATTTTCGGCAAATCAGCATGGTGCGAGCAAAAAGTGTTGGGAGAAGAGCAGTAATCGCCTTTTTTTTTGGTCCAATGAGCGTTGTTTTCTTTTCTATAATGAATTGTGGAAAATTGTTCTTTAGACGCCTAATGTTTACTTACAGGCACCCCAAACTATCGAAAATGCCTCCAGTAGTTAAATGTAGTATCTAATACGGTAATTAACTATTGTTCGTTGTAAAACCCATCTCAACAATAGCTGAGAGAGCCATTGATATCGATATATGTGTTACTGATGCGGACAATAAAAAAAAAGACTAGAGAAGCCCACGTGAGCAGCTTCAGCATTGGTAGATGAACAAGAGGAAGTTGGTATGCATGCAAATTTATTGATACATTATTGTTGAGATTGAAATGAAAAAAAAAACACGTTGTCAATAATGTTTCTGAGCGTAATTAATCTCATTCTTTTTTTTAAGGGAAATCTCAGGAAATTTTACCCTAAACCCTACAAATATACTTTCACCCCTACAAATTTTAAAAACTTCCATTTTTACCCTTATCAATTTAGAATGAGTTCACCCCCACATCATCGAGATATGTTTTTTGACTTGTACTTTTTTATTTGAAAATGAAACAAATATTTTGAACAATCATATTTACATTATCGAATCTATACCACAAACCACTGCAGATCCTTTCCCGACAGCTTGAATTGGAAAAACGATAGGTTTCTGACTTGATTAAAAAAAACAATAACAACCTAATTGGATTAAAGGACAAAGAATTGATAAAAACATAATAATAACTTATGTTTTATCATTGTTGTAAAGGATAGAAAGAATTATTAAAAAACAGTATCAACTTGAATCCGTAAAAGCTTCTATTGATGCCTTTCTTTTACTAATAAAACATAATAATAACTTGAATCGGCAACAGTTTCAATTGCGGTGGTAAATGATTCCGTGAAACAAATACTAGAAAACGATTTCTAAAATTCTCAGTAACCATGGAAAACCCAAAAACCTCAATCAATGATTCATAGAACAGATACAATCTTCAAAAACCTGCAATTCACAACGATTACAGTAACAAATTGGTTGCAAAAGTTGATTCCGGGAGACAATAATTTTGGCAACAATCTGATTGCAAGAGTGAATTCCCATAAAAGAAAAGTAACATCGTAAGGCAAAGAAGGGTGTAGAGCGTTTTTCAGTAGGGTGAACAAGTGAAAAATGACGCTTTTTATTTTATACAAAGGGTAAATTAGGTAGTTTGAGTTAAATGTTGGGGTCAAGGTATAAATGTAGGGATGTAGGATAAAACTTCCGAAATCTCATTCTTAAAATTTGTCTTAATTCATCGATCCAAAAAAAAAAATGCTTATTGCTTATTTACTTCAGTATCTAAATACTTTCTTCTAGCTTTCTTTAAAAATGCGTATTTAAAATTGTTACTTAAAGCCAAAAATAAATGTTCACAAAGATGATCTGAGATTTCATTAACATGTATGTGTGTGGTTTCATGATTTAAATTTGATGGGTGCTTAAAGAGCAATTTTCTAAATCGTGTGGCTTGTTTAGATTATTTAATTTTGGTTATATATTTTTTGTAGTCTCTATCTCTATAAAGTACATTCATTGGGAAAAAAATTCTCTACAAAGTACATTTAGAAATGAGGGACCAAATTTATGAAATGATACAAATACCATAACAACAATTGTATTTTAATCATTTGTAAAAAATTGATTTGCACGGTCAATACATATTTTTAAATCTTTTTCTAAAAACTAAATTGCAGATGTGCTTTCCTTAGGTTTTAATATTAAAAAAAATGATTTATATCGTCTATGCTTAAACTTATTGTTAGAGACACGAAAGGTTAAACCCCATTTGTTTCAATTGTGGAAAATATGGTCATAAGACCCATAATTGTGTGGAATTAAGAAGCAAGAAAGCACCGATTTAGAATTCTCAACCACAAGCAGTTTCGATCGCAACCAATACAACTACAACTCTAAGTTAGGTTGACGTCAACCATAACGCAAATATTGGCGATCAAGATAAATCTTTTAGGAGAGAATGAAGATATTGATGAAAGTAACATTTATGACCCATTGATGATACCTAAAAAAGTGGTCGTCGAGGAGTACTACAGGTGGTTAAAAAGAACTATTGATTTCAAAAGCATCATTAAAAAAATTTAACACAAATTTTGTTTAATGGAATCTCCTCTCTCATTACTTTCATCCACAAGAAGTATAATTTTAAGTGGTTCATTGAGAAACAATTCTACTAATACATATCTAAAATCGAATCATATATATCTCCACTAAATTTTCACAACATTGTCTCACTTTTTTACCTTTCATATTTTCTAGGATACGCATCTGTGAAGTATCTTATAAGTATTCTAGTGTATCTGTGAAGTATCCGATAAAATATATTTTAAAAATTAAAATAATTAATTCAGAAACTTCATAGATATGTATCGACAAATATCTATGAAATACTAGTATCAGATATGGATACGTCTCCGTGTTTGGAGTATATGAGCTTCATAGATTTAGATCGTCAAATCATATACCATGTCATCTAAAAATATCTAATCGCTAATTTGTTTAGTTCAAAAATATGATAAAGATACCAAAACTAACAAACTTCTAGATAAGGGGGACAAATATAAAAAAAATAGTACTAAAATAAAGTGATTACAATTGCCTCAAAAATTAGATTACACAAACTTTCATGAGTGTGTGTTGTATAACTTAACTGGTGTGAGTTAAAAAATAAGAAGTTTGAGATCCAGAATTCAAATCCAAACAAAAAAGAAAAACAGATCGTACAATACATTTGTCATTAAAAAAAGGCTTTCCGCACTACTTAGTATTAATATAAGCCTAATATATTATTTTAACATAAAATTCTAATTTAAAATTCTTGTTTTTTTTTCTTTCTTTACTTCACATTATTTCTTATATTTCCTTAGGACTTAGTTTTATACTATACATGACTCTCTTAGTGCCTTAGATACATAAAGGTGGTATTGAGTATGGGCACGAGGGACGACCATCCAAGATACTAATCTTTGAGCAATAGAAATTGTTATTTTCATGTAGTAGTTAGTAAAATATAAATATATTTTTCTTTAATTCACTTTCATTAATTAAATTAAAAATGTATTTTTTGTAAACTTTGATTTAAAATGAATCTTTTAGAACAAAAAGTACAAGAAAAAATATACTATTATTTTTTTGAAGGAACGTGGATAAAAATATTCAAATAATTAAAAGAGTAAAACTTTATCGGTCACATATAAAAAAACAAAAATTTAGGACCGATCCTGTGTACATAGTCATTGTAAGAAAAAGGAATCAGTTACTTACCCTTGGCATTATTTGCATGGAAGTGCCCATCCTCACAAGATGATCGGTTACTAACGTGTGATTGGCGATACACCCGTTGGCAAGGAAAAAACACGTGAATGATACTTTTCTTTAGAGCTTTAAACAATTTAACTAGTTTCATAAGGAAAAAACTACAAACAAAAGTAATCAAAATTTATCATTAACATGTAACATTAATTAAAATGCAATTAATATTGTCCTTGTAAGCGTAGCTCAGTTGATAGAAACAACATTGTTGTATACACAAATCATGTTCGAACTCAGATATCTCATTTGTTCACCTTAAAATGTAAATATTATATGTTAGGCTACTTGATAAATAAATGCAACTAATTTTTAATTCATGTACCGTAAGTTTGAGGTTTAATTTCTTTTTTTTTTTTAAGAAGTTTGAGGTTTAATTAAATTGGTTTCTTTAGATTTTGTTTTGTACCTGATGTTTATTTTAGAGAAATGAAATTTGTACAACCATTTTGTGACAATCTTATAACAACTTTCTTTCTCACACTCACATTATAACCATATTCTCTCTCTTCATTTTTTTTTCTCTCTATTGTTTTTGAACAATAAGAAGAAAGAAAAAAGAGCAAGTTGCCACAAATGATTGTACCAATATTACTACTCTTATTTTAAGTTTCATTTTGGTCCTACTTATTTCAAATGCTACACCATTTTTGTAATTTAAGAAGCCTTATTTAACACTAACTTCAATTGGCGAATATAGTGTATAAACGTTACTAACTTCAAGAGAGAACTTGTAACCTCAATCAGAAAGTTATTTCTACGTTTGCAGTGGAAAATTAGGGTTCGTCGTTTCTGTGATTTTGAGAGGTCGATATTTGACTTGAAGAGGGCTGATCTTCGATTTGGAGAAGGAAGATCTAAGAGAAGATCCGCCATCACATGGGAACATTATCAGTGCATTCATTTTAATAATCACCTAAGGTGCGTTTTAATTTTCCTTCGTTGTAGAGTGATTTTCAGTGGTATCAAACTATCAATTATTCAATGTCATGACTATATTCGTTTCGCTTTGTTGTCATATTATTTAAAAATCCACAATCTTCATGAATTCAATAGTAGACACAAATATTTGTTTCCATATAACAATTTTTTCAATATCATATTTATGGATTGAATAAAATAATATAGTCAGATTACATGCATTTTTCTCTTGAAAGCGAGATCTAAACTCCTTAAACATAATATCTAAGTAAGATTAACAATGTCAAATATCCTATTCATAGTGAATTATTTTTTATTTATTTTCTATTGTGTTCAAAATTCAACAAATATTCAAATCAAACCCAAAGATAAAAAGAAAAATACAATAATTAATTAAAATTGTTGCATGAGTAGCATATTTAGAAAAATAGTATAAAATAGAAAGGTGATAAAAAATGATATTTTAAAGAAAGTGGAACTAAAAACAGAAAACGTGTATCAGTGAGTTTTCACTTCATTTGAATTTCATTGACCCATCAATCAATCAACCAACAAACTCTCTCTGCTGCTGCATTGCATGACTTCACACTTTTTTTCTTACTCCGTACGTTCAAATCAAACCACAACGTCGTCGTTTCAACTCGTCTTTTTTTTTTCCTTTCAAATTTTTACTTCTCTGTTTTCAAATTAGACATGATTATTTATAGATTACTTCATTTATTTATGCTTTCTTTTTTCTTTTTTTTAGACGAAAACTGAATACTCACACACATAACTGCGAGGTCTCGGGTTTTTCGAGTACAATGCCACCATCATCAACACAAGCTTGTAGTGTGGAAGAAATAGTTGGAGATTTTAAATGGGGGAACAAAAGAGGAATTGGTGTGAAGAATAAAGATACACAGTTTTATGATTCTTTTGTTTATGAAGGTGTTGAGTATTTTCTACATGATTGTGTTTATTTTTACCACACTGATCATGTTGAGACTTCTATTGGTATGCTTGTCAAGATGTTTGAGAATAGCCGTAGAAAAATGATCAGAGTTGTTTGGTTCTTTCGTCCTTCCGAAATTCGGAGTTTTCATCGGGGTTATCAGCCGAGTTGGAATGAGTTGTTCTTGGCTTCTGGAAAGGGCAAAGGTCTTACCAATGTCAATTCCGTGGTAATGGTAATTTTAATTCGCACTGATACTTCTGATCGTATACAACATGTGTTAGTGTCTGACACGGCATCACATTGACAATGTGATCACGTTCAATTATATCGTATTTTCAAATTATAACTGGTGTTGACGTGTCTGTGTCAGTACTTTATAGTTTGATTTATTGCATCTATTTTCATGATCCTGAGATATTGTGATCATGTGACCCTGTACTATAGTTGAAGATTGAATGCATAAAATGAGAGGTTTATCTTTGAATGCAATATATATTAGCTTATCTTGGTAGGTTGAAAAATGTTCTTGTTGAGCCTTTTGGCACTAGCTGAAATCGTTATTCTGCTTAATGACTTGGTTAAATGTAACTTATATTCATCATAAAAGCTATTTTTAACTATCTTTATTCCTGATAGTTGAAGAAGTAAGGATTATGAGGATGTTGATAGAAAATATCTTGAGTTCTAGTAAATGAAATACTGGTTTTAAGAGAAATTTGAGAAGGGGATGAATGAAAGCATGTGCATTTGCTAGCAGTCTGAAGATACTAACTAGACTTCCTTTTGAAGATGTTAAATGGTTACAAAATTTGGTTTGTTTTATTTTAGTTTTATAAATCATGTCCTATGTTATCTTATTGAAGTTTTACATAAATGCTTAATGACATATATTTAGATAGGTTGGTTAGGGTGTTTTTGTATGTTGCCGTAAATTGCGTTTTAGCTGGCAAATTTTGAATGTCCTCTTTTGGTATATCTAGACATTATCATTCTAGGAAGAGCTAATGCCTGCTTCTCCTTAATGGTAGTTTTGTTGGGCTAGTGTCTCAAATTCGATATAGTTGAAAAGTGGGTTTGTCATTTCGCTAAAGTTAGTTTGATGGTGCTATTTCCTCCATTCAAAATATGTTTTCAGGAATCAATTCTTGGAAAATGCAGCATAGTTTGCACTTCAGAGGATAAGAGAAATCCCAAGCCATCTGAAACAGAGTTAAAGAGGGCAGATTTCTTTTTCAAATGTACTTTCGATGTTGATAGGCTTGTAATCGATGATAAATTTCCAGATAAGATTGATGGAATTGAAGGTCAGTTATTCATGTCTTGTACTTCTTTGCTGTTATTTTCATGATTAAATTGGACACACCACATATAGTAACTATTTGACCTGTTCATATGGTACACTTGCTTTATTTTTTAAAATATGGAAGTATGTTGTTACCATAAGCTAGCATTTCCAATTACATTAGTTCATTGTGTTGGTGTTCTGCAGTGGAACAGTTCTTTAACAAGAAGAGGGATAAAAAGACAGGTAATAGTCTGCATCTTGAGACAAATAAAATGTCTAAAGATATCACAAAGATAAAGATAAAGACTAAAACATCGGAGAATATTAAACATGAGGTTAAGACTAAGACCGCTCCTTCAGACATCCTGTGTTCTAAAGTTGAAGGAAAAGCTTCTGAGATTGTCTCACCAAAGACATTGCTAGATTCTTCTCCTTTTAAAAAGAGGAAGGTCTTTGAAGAGAAGTCAAGCCTTGGTCATAGTAGCAACTCTCAAAAGAAGGAATTTAATGAGAAGAAAGAGTTGCAACAGGATGACAGTTACAATCCAACCAGGAAAGTTACCGAGGTGACTGAAAGGCCGAATGCAGTAAGTCTCTAAAATCATGACGATAATCATAGTTTTGATTGCTTTTTTTCTTTATTTTTTTGGACAGAATTTTCACTGCTTTCTTGAAAATTTGATCCTTGTCTCCTAGATGACGTGAATGAATTGGATAAATTATAGTTTATCTGCTTGTTTTTGGTTTGTTTAGACTTTTGACAGAGAAAATATTTTTAACTTGTGAAAGTTTAATCATCATTATAGATTTATGATTTCGAAATGTCCTTTCTTCATTTGATATAAATGATTTAACTTTATAACATGAGTTCTGAAGCATGATAAAAAGATTGGGAATGTTTGTGGTATGTTGTCTCTAAATGTGGTAAGTTACAACTGGTAACAATAACAAACATTCACAATTATAACTTCTAAATGTGGTTTTCGTGTATATATGACTCCAGTCACTACTCTAAATCTTTGCTAACCCCCGTATTTATCTCTAATCCTTTGCTAACCCCTGTATTTATTGTTGCAGGAGAAAAGAAAGTGGTTTAAGAAAATGGTAAGTTCTTATTTTTTTACTTTTATTCTGGACTTTTGGTTCAGGTTTTGATCAACAGCTTGGATTTGTGAGTGAAGTGTTTTTCTTTGTAGAGAAAGGAGCTCGTAGCTTGAGCTTGTAGATTACTTTGTAATTTTCTTGGTCTAGCATCTAAATAAATGAACAGTTTCTCTTAGCTTTTTAGTTTCATTCATTTTATTTATGTGTTGTTGATTTCTCTTATTGAATTTTGGTTGATATTATCAGATTTTTTTTTTCTTTCTATTTAGTACTTAAAATGTCTGGCATATTAGCTTTTTGAGAAATTGATTTTCCATGTGAAATGCTTGGATAATTGCATGCAACTACTTTTAAATCTTTTTGGCCTGTATGGTATGAATGTATCTGACCTAGGTTGGTTTTAAAATTAGCCACGTTAACCCTATTTGGATTTTAATATCTGTAAGGAATTTTGTTTTTGTACTGCAAATAAAGAAGAGTATTGCATAACAAAACTGTCAAAACAGAATGAAGTTTCCTTTTCAATGAACATTGTATAGATTCCTATTCTTTTCTGTGCTTCCAATCATACGTGCTCAGAGTAGAATGTGTGTATGCATGCGTGTGTGTGTGTCTGACATCCAAAGATAGTGACATGAAGTGATTACTATGCTTTTTTTTTTTAGCCTTGGGAAGAAAGACTACAGAAATCTCAAGAGTTGGGTACCCTGGTTTTACTGAGTGATCTGGATCCATCCTACACGTCGTTTGAAGTAGAGGTATCTAGGATCCAACCTTTTCTCCTGTTCTAATATAGTTTCGAAAGTACCTTTGATGCAATAGAATATGAAAAATGTTGTGTCGGATTGTGTTATGTTGAGATTCATAATCGCGTAACTGAAATATGTTGAAAGATGAATTACTTTTTGCTTATACTCTCTTTATCCTTTATTTTAAATATTTACCTCTATAATTATTAACGTCATAGATGAGAGAAAGAATGTATTTACGCTTTTCAATGGTAAATTAAATAGGGACATTTTTGTAAAGAAATCATTATTGCATTTGGAATTTTGTACAGGGCCTTATATTAAGGGACAGAAAAAATGTAAAAAATGGTCATAAAAATAGAGACTGGGAGTAATGAGTTTGGGTTCAGATTTTAATTTAATGTTGTCTCCGTGTCTAATTGTCTCATTTCTTATTTATTTATTTTCCACTTGTTAAGGATCTTGTTTGGCATGCACTCAAAGAAAAGGTTGAGGCAAGGATGATAGAATTGAGCCCGACGACCAATACATACTATGGTACTTACAGATTCATCTTTATTAACAGCAAATTATATCATGTTTCATTTTTATTGTTGATCTTTCTTTGTTACTATGGAAAACATCAAATTCAAAACTAATGATAATTTTCTGTTGTTAGATCATCAACTGATTTTGTTTGCTCATCTACCGACAGGTAGAGCATTGGTTATTTTCAGATCAAAAGATGCAGCTGAAAATGCAATATCTGAGTTGACCAGCAGATGCCTTGTTCTTGAAGGCGGGAGGTATTTCATTTACTGCTTTGTTTTTCTTTTCTACTTTGTTATTCTGTTCTGTTCCAGATCTTGCATGACATCTAATCCACCCCGTACTTCCTGAAAATATCATAAAGTTGAATACCTACAAATATGGACACTACTATGTCCCAATGACTGCAGTATAGTTATGCAACCATGAAAGGTTCAACATATGCTTACGGTTTGTATTTTATTTGAAAGTTTGTTCAACTTATTGATGGTAGAGACTAGATTTTAGACTAGCAAATCTGACTGTAAAGACTGTAGATAAATAAACGCACATGCATACAGCAATTGGTCGCAGAATTTGGTCAATTGTACATGTCCCTGCCAACAAAGTGGCTATTGTAGGTTTCTATAACGTAATGCTTGGACTTTAAGAGCACAAAGCTTTGCTTGGGGTTACTAATACTACGGGCAAGTATGTGCCATACTCAAAACTAGAGATTCAATCCAATGTTAAGCTGTCATCCTAGAGCTTGTAAGCTGAATGGCTTTAATATACTATTAGTGTCCTAATCACTGTTTCCAATCAGAGAACTTTAAATGTAATTTGGTAGATCCTAACCACATAAGATCAAGATGTTGTAATTCAGATTTGAAGTCATTATGGAATAGTGGTCAAATAACTTCAGTTTATATTTCTTCACAATTTGGTTATTAATGAAACAAAATCAGAAACAAGGATTTTGCACCAAGTGTAGAACCTTTGCAACATTCGATAGTTGATGATAGGGGAAGTATTGAATAATGCAAACCATATGGGTTCTGCCGTTAGCATGTAGTCATGTACCATCTGCTATTGAAATGGAAAGAATGACACATCTGTAAATATTAGATGGCTCTAATATTTTGAAGCATTATAAACTATGTGAATATATAAGTCGCTTTACAATACTAATGAAACATTAAATGTTATTTTTCCTACTATACCCTCCACTAATTATTACTGTCACTTCTTTCAATTCTTGAATTTATCTTTCCTATACTATTAATAAAGGATAATTTTGTAAAATTACTTATAATTTATCTTGAATTTATCTTTCCTGCAGAGTTGTCACTGCCGAGGAGGGAATAGTAAGAGAGCCAGTCAAGCAAAGCACATTCGCTGGCCATCTGTCGATTAGTAGATCTGCGCTTCACAAGCAAAGAGAGATGGTAGTCTAACTCAACTTGCTTATCAATTAATTTTACCACATACCGGAAAACATGATTTACAATATGTTCTTTTCTTTTTTATAGAGAAATGCTGTATCAACATCACATTGTTCACAGTCTAATACAATTGAATATGCGATGGCCATTGAATGGGCACATCAATATGATAAGTCAGAAGCATGTTGGAAGTACATATGTGAGGTGGGGCATTTTTTTTTTTGCCAATGAATCCTCGTCAATCTTGTTGATCAAACTTCTTTCTGACTTCTGACTAGTCTTGATGGTTTAACTTAATCTGTTTTCTTTACAGCAACAAATGAAGGAGATAGATAATGTGAAGAGGAAGCTTAGAGGAGGCAACATATTTTTTTGAAAGATAAAATATGAATTTTGGCAGGGAAACATGATTTAGTTGTGTTTCCGTGTAGATACAAGGAAACCACTCGTGTTTCAGCTGTTTGTCCTTTTTTTTTTTT
>Ga0228710_1007430_pt1 | contig 16168 bp, 7 predicted proteins | sample MedpolnodulmetaG_FD_177995 | JGI IMG/M metagenome (GOLD analysis project Ga0228710, IMG submission 177995) | Root nodule microbial communities from Medicago polymorpha collected in Santa Monica, California, United States - pink nodules | ecosystem: Host-associated > Plants > Roots > Nodule... | reverse complement strand
GGGGGGGACCTCAAAGTTATGAAATCAACGTAAACACTTATAAATTTATCAACAAGCTTTACAAAGTTACAATATAGGTTGAATTCAAATATACATAATTTTATATGTACAGTTGCCACAGTTAAAAGTTTTTGAAAACTCTGGCTCCATGAACCATTATCAGTCACTAAAATAGTTGGTGGCATTTAAAACATTAGCCAATACATGTTTTTTTCTAAATTTAAAATTCCCTCCAAAATGAAAAGACTTCAGGCCTTTCAAATTTTTGTCTCATTATTTTATTTTACCAACTTGATGTGATTGCAAGCTGAATAAAAGGAACTCTAGCTGGACGTTTGTTACAAAGTAGCTGTCCAATTTAACGCCTAGCAATAGCATGTTTTTTTTTTCTTGGACTGCAATAGCATGTTTTAAAAGTTTAAAGGGAGAACTTTTTTTTGAGAGTTAAAAGGAGAACTATATACTGATAAAAATAAAAATGTATATACTATTATATTAAGGTAACTCAAAACTTAACCATTATCTATTAACTAATTTTTTATCGGACATCTTTTCTTGATGAATATTGAAAGAGTATATCCTTAGAGCACCTCTAACTTCAATGGGAAGTATTTTTAAACAAATAGATACTTATTAATTACCAAAATTTTATAAGGATTTTATCTCTTCAACAACGTGTTTCACAATCAAAATAAAAAAAGAAAATAGATAAAAGTTGGTATCACCATCTTAAATTTATGTGATTCTTTTCACTAATAGTTAAAATTATGATTATTTCCGCTGCAATTTCATAAGAATCCTAACTACAATTTTATATAGTGTGCGTATTTATGCTAATACAACATAATTTCACAAGCATCAATTCAAATAATGCTTCCAACATAATTTTATCGAACCCATGATCACTCTCTTACCTCTTAAATCAATTTATGGTTGATGGAAAAAAAAACGTGAATTTTTTTATTTAAAAGTTGGAAAAATTGCAATCACATGACATTTTGCAAAAGTCCTTCTTTCGGTTCAAAAAATGGTCTTTACCGCCTATATGGAAGTAGACCCCACTCCATTTCCTTTTTCTTGACTTATACTAGCAGTCTAGCACCACTTGCCAATGCCAACACTGTGTGGTACTAATAATTTAACCATTTACAACCATTATTACGGCGGTGATTAAAATCTTCAAATAAATACCCGAATCTCTCATCCCTAATAATTTGCACACAACAGAACGAAAAGAAAAGAAAAGGGAGGCGTTTTGATTTGAAACAGCGTGTTCACTAATGGCATCAATATTCCGTAGGGTAATGTTGAAATTATCAGCAACGCGGTGGTCGGAGCTCACGAACATCTCCATTGTGGATGAATTTGTGTGGGGAATTGTTACGGCGTTCGAGTCCGTTGCTCTAGTCTCTATGCTCTGCTTCTTCTTCCTGTCCTATGGCTGCACCATCTGAATCTGATACATAACATCAATAAGTTGTTGTTGATGCACGTGAATCTGGCGTTTCTTCTCTTGAGTAATTAGTTGTATTGGGTGAATTAGTTTCTTAATTGTTTCTTTTTTTTTTGTATTCTAGTTGTTGATTGTAATTGAAAATTTTGGATGATGATAATTGAAGAGGATTTGCACCTAGTGGTTAAAATTGTTTGTTGCAAAGATTCTTATGAATTTTCTGCATTTTTTGATTTTGTATCAACGTGAATTGGACGTTGGCTTTTATTTGAGTACATATTTTTATGGAAAGAAAAGGAACAATTTTTGAATTGTCCCTCTAGTAATTTAAAGTACAGGCGTGGCGTAATAATCTGCATATGAGATTCATGGATTTTAGGGGGATCTGGATTGTGTTTGCGGTACTTCATTCTTCGGACAAAACTATGTTGACAAAATCTATGTTTGTTTTTTGGATGGACGTAGATACTTAAAAGAGTGACGAGGTTCAACTCGATATTGAGTGTGCGCAACAAACCTAGGTTGGGTGTTTCATTTCTCGTATAGATGATTTTGATTTTTAATTTTTGTCGTACCTCTTATAACAAACATTTTAAAGTTCAAAAAAGAAAAAATTGTTGTTGATCCAGGTTTCTTTCATGAGCAACAACATTTTTTTTTTCTCTTCGAAAATATTGTCGTTATAACATGTCAATATTTGAACCTTAATTGTTTAAAGGTCCAAATTCTAGCATATATCATTTTCTTTTTTTGGTACATGCATATATCAATTTTTTAAGGGATTAAATTCCTTTAAATACAAATCCTGCCGTCCAAAATTTTGAGGGTTCAAAATTAGAACAGAACCTCCAAAATGTTTGAGAACGACAAAAACTATGTAGTTTATTGCTAAAAGATAAAAGTGTGATTTTAAGTGTTGATGCAACATGACACAAATAATCTATCAATACTATATATAAAGAAAACAACCCCTTTCAGCACTGTTGAGTTAAATTTTTCTTTTCAAAAATGTCTTCAGTTTTCAATACAAATAACACATATAACAAATAGATAAACATAAATTTCAATATTAAAAAAATGAAACAAACACGATATGAGTATATATATATATATATATATATATAGTCTTTTTCCTTTATCATTTAAAAAGTGTAACAAATTAAATGAGTATTTTGTACTTACTTTTTCATTATCCCAGCTATACCCTTAAACAACTTTTTAGATTATATTTTTTTGTAATATTGTTGATGTCACTCAAAAATATAATCATGATTAGTTTTTTTTTTTTTTTACCAAAACAAAGTTAACTATCATTAATCAACCAATGCGCAATACAAGAAGGATAAGAATTAAAAATGCGGTGACTAGCCCAAGAACATGTTGCCCTAGCTAAAGTATGAGCAACCATTTTCGCCTGTCTTCTAACAAACTTCACCTCGAAGTTGGAATGTAAAGATAACTCATAAATAATACTAGAAACAATAGCATAGAATTCTGAATCACCATGGCCCAGAGGCGATAGAGCTTGCACTAAAGTAACAGAGTCAGACTCAAAGACAACCCGATCCCATCTGTTGACATCAGCAAAATGAATGGCATCGAGTAGGGCTACTGCCTCCCCTCCAAAATTGTCATATTTGCTTGTTTCCATTTCGTTTGGGCCCCAATAAATTGCCCCCGCGAGTCTCTAACACAACATGCAAAAGATGTAAGATGGTTACGGTCATGGAACGCGGCATCCACATTGCACTTCAACCATGTCTAGCTCGGTTTCTCCCAAACTGAGTTGTTACCTTGCACTCTATTCTGACCATGTTGCACATCCGGTAGTGAGAGATGTTTATGAACCTCATGCCATTGCTGCCATGCATCCAGTGTTGTCCTTCCAATACTCGTTGAAGTATGATGAGCGTCATTCTGATTTGTTATAATATGAATGCAAAAATCATTAATATTTTTACTTTTAATCAAAATTAAAATTTTATATAAAAAAACACCGTTCATAATTTTCAAATGTTAGTGCAATAAAAAGAGCGAAAACGTGCTCGTCTTTTCGCCAGTGTATATAATGAATATCCAAAGTTACAAGGTTATGTGAATCAGCTAACACCCTTATGACTTCATAATGTTTGGTTATGGACGAGTCTGGTGGAACAAACACAACATATCTTTATCCTAAATTTTGAGAAACTAGATTTATGAGTTCTTTGACCTATATATTGTCAACCACTCATTTGTTTTATATAGTGTAAGACTTCCAATTCACAATTGCCACAACACACAATACTAAATGAATAAGTTAAGGAAAAAAAAACTCAATTTCGACTATTGTATATTGAAATGCTTCAATTTTTGAACTCACAATTAATCCAACTATCAGATAGTTTTATTTTGCTCTGAATATGTTAAAAAAAAGTTGGTTCTTGGATACTAAATGGAAGATCATACACCAAAAGGGCCAGAACAGAAACTTTAGGGTGTTTGGCGAAAAAAAATTGAAGAAGGATATTTTTTTTTATCGAAAGTGGAAAATGCAGGGTCCATACATTTTTGCGGGGGTACATTTAATAATTCTCCGCCATGGGAGTTGAGACTAGCGTGATGTGTATAGAGGGCCTAATTGCAAATTTGGCCCGTCATAGCCAGACCGGTAGGAAAATTGCTCTTTTCACTTTTGTTTTTGTTCATTCTCTTTATTTAGTGTGAGTTAATTCACGTTCGACATTTTTTAGCGCGAGTTGACTCACGTTGACTCTTTTAATATCGGTTCAATAATTTTTTAAGCAGGTTCAACCCATCTTAAAAGTGTCATTGTGAGTTAACTCACTAAAAAATGTCGAGCGTAAGCTAACTCATATGAATTAAGAGAACGGGCAATTTGAAAAGGAAGAACAATTTTCGACCCGTAGACCCAATGAAAGATCCAGATATCGTACACTCAAATTCTCTAGTTATTCTCTAGTTAACCCATCTTAAAATTCTCAATTTTTAACATGAAATTTGGATATATTTGAATATTGTGATTAGTTTTGATCTTTATCACATGCACATCTTTTATAGATTGAGTTTTCCATATTTCAGACAGAATATATTGATTTTTTTGTTTTCATCTTTGTGATAAAGATTGGCCATTGACTTAATACCGCCCAATTTTGCATCCCTTGTGAATAGAGCAATTTTCAGCCTGTGTATAAAAATTGGGAATTGAAGAATGACAATACTTAATTTGGAATGTAAAAAGGAAGTCATTGGCTCTGGATACGTCCCATTTTATTTTATCTTTCATTTGCACCAGTCATTTCATATCTCCAGACTCCAATACAAGGGACACCACTACTCCTTTGTCTTGTTAATGATCTTCTGGTTTACAATTATATAAAAAGTTTTGCCGGAAGGTGTCTTCTAACAAGTTATTCTATGAACATTTGCTAAAAGATACAAACTAATTTTTATGAAGGTGTCTTTTAGCAAAGTTATAACTAAAAAGTAAAAATCACACCTTGAGGTGTGGGTTGCTAAAAGACACCTTCATGGGTGACTTTTAGCAAAACCCTTGTATAAAAATGTGAGCAATCTATTTTAATTTTTTTTTATGTGAAGTGAAGTCACACTGTTATTATTTCTTAGCAGAGAAAGTCACGTTCTGTTTTTCCTTTTCTTTTTGAAGGAATCACACTACGTTCTGTTTTATTATCAACAATGTAACTGTTAATTTTTATGTAAAATAAATGAGCACCTTATGTGTTTAATAAAACACATATTACGGTCTAAACGTCTTATATTGTTTTAGAGTATTGCGAGAAAGGAGAAACACGTTGCAAATTTCTTCCTCCAATGCTCTCTTCATGATGAGGTAAAAGTTCACATTGGTAACATTAAATTAGAAAACTCCATTACCTATTTATTGAGACATGTTTTAAAACTGTGATCATAGAACTAGACACCTAGGACCCTTCCATATGAATTTAGATTTGTTAACAGGAAAGTTGCCGTGATTTAAATTATGTTCATATCTCTTTTACATTGCTCTCTTTATCTAATTTTTATCTTTCATATTTCTTTCTTTTATAAAATGAACCAAAATACACTAAAGTCATCGTGAATTTACCATCATAGCATCAATGAATCAAAATGATTTCCATATAATGACAGGAATTGGGACAGGTACATCAACAAAGGTGGCGGGTCAGCCAAGGGGTATATGTATATGGTTAAACTTAAATGGTACCCTCTTCTTTGAGAACTTTTGTCCATTCTCCATTAAAGGACACGTGTGGTAAGTGATATTTGGGGCCTGGTCCCAAAGTAGTAGTTGTTGTATCTGTACAAACAGCTCTTCCCTTTGTTGGTTTCCTTTTTTTTTTCTTTTTCTTTTTGCCTTTTCTAAACTACCATTAACAACACCATCGACCAACAAGTTCAATTATTTTAATATTTTTTTTTGCAATATTTAGAAGTTTAGTTTTTATACTAAAACTTCAAAAATTAATAAAACTACATAAGGCAACTTATATTATCATGCAAGATTATATACATAGAAACCTTATAAAGGTATTGCCATTGATATTTTTTGGGTTACATATAGACATTGATATTTGTTTTCAGAAGGAAAAAAAATGGTCACAGAACTTATGCTATTTACATGCATACGGTGATGTTACAAAATTGTGGATTTTAGATGTCAGTGTAAAATTTATTTACACTAACAACAATCCTATAAATCCATATAATAACTAAAATTTTGTTATATAATATATATGTTAGATTAGCACTTATTTTCTTTCATGTTTTTTTGGTACAATAACTTCTTTTCTTGTTAATTTTTTAATTAATTTGCTTCTCGTTGTTATAGTCTAGTGGTTTGAATGTGAGAATATTTTATATGAATTTATAGATTCGAACCCAAATTATGACATTTCACGCCGTGAGTGTGTGTGTATGTGTATATATCATGTTCATGTTATAGTAGACAAATCTATAAATAGGCAGTGTTGGGTGTGTCATGGCATCACCACGATAGAAGACAATACCTTTTTTTATTTCTAACCATCATAATTAGGGTTTTGATCTTCAATAAGCAACTCAAGTTATTAGACGCGTTATGTAACTAATTCTCAAAATCAACAAACAACGAGACACTTTTTTTTTTCTTTTAATGAGACTAAACATTACCTCTCAAATGAACGATTCCAAAAATTAAACCGGAATACTTTTGTGGAGAGAAACGTTATCAACACTCTCAAAACATCACAATCCTCTTGTTTATTTTGGGACAAACTATGATGCTGTGTTCATTGAATGTGTAAATGGGTGAAGTTCCTTTGTTTGACACGCATTTTGTCGCATACTGGGTTTGGACCCAACTCAATGTGACCTCTCTTTGCTTAAGTGTACCGTCATTCATTTCATTGGACCTGACAGCTCAAAAGCTACAGCTCTTATATTGTCGTTTTGTGGTTGCCCTAATTTCCACCATCTAAATTCTACTCTTTATTAAAAAGCTTGGCTTAACTGCCACTTATCACTAATCAAACCAACCAAACAAGTCATATGTGGTTGCAGTTGTACGTATAGTCCCTATTAATATATATTAATATTGACTCTTGAGTCTTGAGGCATCACATTTTAATTATTAATGTCCCTTTTTAATAATTGATTTACCATAAAAAAATTGGATTTATCATGCATGCGTTTTGTGTTTAAGTTGCTCTGTTTTTTTCAATGACTACTACATTCGAATATAGCTTTAATTGGGTTTATCAACGTTTAGGTACAACGATATTGATAGTTTATCTTAACTTTCTCCTAATTGAAAAGTTATTCCTTTTTAATAATAAAATCTAAATCTAACTTCAAGATATATATCTAAATTGTACTAGCAGACACGTAGATGTTCAATAATTAAGGTGTTGAATTGAAAGGGTGATTGTTGTATTTTTGTTTTCACTTTTGGCCTATTGCTATGATTTTGATAAGACCAGAGAAGTTGGGGAAAAAACAAAAGAATCATAAATAAATAGTTAGAATATTGCATATTGCTTCTATGGTTGGCTCGGTATTGAAGAATATGCGAACACTTTTGATCCAAATGTGACATGTCATTTGGCAACACATGCATCCAGTTATTTAATTACAGATTCAGGTTACATTATCTCAACAGAAAACGACACCCCAGAAAACATGGCTTTTCTGCATACACATGCATTGTAATTTATCACCAAAAAAAAAAATCTAGTACCTTTCCAAAAAAACAATATTTAATCCGAGAACTAGAGACAATGTTTCCGAAAATTTTGGAAATACAGTTGTTGTAGATTGATATATGAGCTCAATAACTTGTTTTAAGAATCAAATTAATTAGACGGCATTATGAAAGTAGTAGCTATATACGAAGATATTTCAAAGGCTTGGATTAAAAAAAACGATAGTATAAATTATTCCTTGGTCAAAACTTCAATATTGACTGCAAGATATTGGGAAAAACACACCCAAACAAAAATTAATTTAAGAATCATGTTAACTTGTGTTTAAGGACACATGTTAAAAAATTCAAATGCACGATTTTTAATACGTATCTAGTTTCTTAACATGTGTCCTTAAAGGCATAACTTAACATTTGTCGTAATTAAATATGGAAAGAGTTGGAGAACATTGTCTCTTGATGATCCTCTTAACGAGACAAAAGAAAAACCATGGGCCAGTACTCAAATTATTATGTTTTGGAATTAGTATAAAATGCTCATTAGCATATGATTACCCGCTTGAATGAAAATAATGTGTACCAAATTAAAGTGAAATGCTTGGAACACAATTCAAAATTTTGAAACCAAGACACAATGATTACATTAAGGTAAGCTGCTTGCATATATAAATTGTAGATTAATCTCCCCCTAAATATACCTCAAATAATATACGCAAAAACATTTGATATGTTGGAAACCAAATTCAAACGCAATTCGTTATTTCTCAACACCAAGCACATGCAAGTAAGCTCTTATAATAAAAAGAATGGATTCATTCATATAAAAAACTGGGGTCCATTTGGCTTGATGAAATTACTCCGGTGTATAATAGGACATAAAATAAACTCAATTCAAAGACATTGATGTAACCAGCGTAAATTTTATGTAATGTACAAAGTTACAAACCACACCTACCTAACCTAACTATGTTACAAAATGGACCACACTATGTTAGAATGTGGAAAAGATCCGTGTACACTCATTGTTCGAATAGGGCAAGTTTTCTTATCAAACAATATATTATAACTTGTTTTCTAGGCTTATTTCATCAACTTGAATAAGGACACCTGATATCCACAAACAATCAACAAATAAATTCAAATTTATTCTATGGTTGAGTCACGTTTCTTTAATGTTGAGAGACAAGATCCTCTAAAAAAAAAATCCAAGAATTGCCATGATTCCTTTTTAATAGCCACTCCTGTCTTTCGTGAAATTTTCGCTACATATAGCAATGCCCTTAAACTATCTATCTCGGTAATTAATATGAAATGAAGTTAGAAGGTTAAGATTAAACAATGACAAAATAAATTTCGAACGATTTCGAATATTTATTTCACTAAATCTAAACACTTAGATTTGAGCCATGTTTTGTCGTGAAAAATAAAAGATTAAAAAGGATAAATATGAGAGAGAGAAAAATTCTAGACCATAAAATAAAGAGAAAGAAGAAAACAAGAAAAGAAAAGAGAGAGACGGCTTCTTAAATGGAGGCACATGGATGCATGTGAAATGTGGTGACTTAGAGAGGGGAAAAGAAGAAATGAAAGCCCACAAATAATGTGATTTTGTGAAAGCTAATAGGGGCAAGCCAACAACACACTATATTCCTAAAAAAACAAAAAAATACACACACTATATACATGGGTGTGGTCCTTCGGATTAAAATCAAACAATATTTACTTCTTTATATAGGGAAAAATCAAACATTCTATTTTTTTTTCAAGTAGTTTAGCGGTTAAAATATATGTTCATGCCAATTGACTGGGACAATCAAACATTCTATCTATGCAAGGAAATAAGGATATTTGAACACCCTATTTGACAAGAATATTTGGACACCGTAATTCTTTTCAAGGCTAAAATATGGTTTTGGTCCCTGCAAATATGCCTCGTTTTAGTTTTAGTCCCTGTAAATTTTTTTTGCTGTTTTTGGTCCCTGCAAAATATTTTGTTTTTGAAAATAGTCCCTCCAGGGACTATTTTCAAAAGTAAAATATTTTACAGGGACCTTTTTAAAAATCAAAAGATTTTGCAGGGACTATTTTTCTAATAAATGGGTTCAGCCATCATGTGTCACGTGTGCAAATCATCACTAAAGTGAGGTCAGGGACCAAAACTAAAACGAGACATATTTGCAGGGACAAAAAACAACAAAAAAAAATTACAGGGACTAAAACCAGAACGAGGCATATTTGTAGGGACCAAAACCATATTTTAGCCTTCTTTTCAACATCCATTTTTTAAGAAATTTTAACATCCCTTTAAAACTATTTTTTTCCCTCTCTATTTCTATTACGCTGCATTCTAGAGTTAGAGCTCAATTAAGTCTTTTACCGGTGAAACATTTAAAAATTGCCGTTACATTTGAACGATGGTTTATTTTTGTTGAAAATAAAAATTAAAACATTTCCATATGTTCACACATAGATTGCCCTTTATCCTGACCAAAATAAAAAAAAGATTGCCCTTTATTCCCTCAAAAAAACAACATATATTGCCCTTTATCTCTTTCCCCATTTGTCTGCGAAAGTTACAAAACAAAACATAAAACTAACCATTATTATCATTCAATCTCAGCATGATGTGTCCATTGTCCAATGTTATGGATGCTAAATTGTCGTCACAAATTTGTGTTGTTCCTTACTTTAATTGTTTAATCCCATTCATAGACTCCAAAATGTAACCAAATCATTGAACCTCCCTCCTCTTCTAACCTCTTTCGTTTCCTGTTCCTCTTCTTCTATTTCACTAAAATTCAACCACCATCAAATATCATGGATGCTAATGACTATTTTGTGATTTTGTCACGGTTTCATTTATTTCTAGCCGGCCATCGATAGTTTTTTATTGAGTTGGCGATGACACAAATGGGGAAGAAATATAGGTAGGATTGTGTGTGAACATACTTACATGTTCAACAAATCTAAATCATCGATTAAATTTAATGATAATTTTTAAATGTTTTATAGGTGGGGATTTAATTTCACCCTCACCCTAGAATCCACCTTCTATTACATTACACTATTTATCTGTTTTTATTTTAAGTGATTGGATTAAATGCATTTCTTGTCTCCTATTTAAAAAAAAAAAGTTTTGCCCCTTATTTTAGAAAGAACAAAACTTATGTTCATTTTCTTATATGTTTTCTTGTGATTCTTCACATAAAATTCACTTTTTATGGCTAAAACAAATTTTGAGAATACCGTGGATTTGAAAAATCATTGTAGGTACAAGTATTTTATGTAAAGAATCACACGAAACCTAAATAAATATATCTAAGTTTTGTCTTTTTAAAAATTGATTTTTTTTTTCATCCTATTTCATATTTTTTTGGAATTTTGGGCAATCTCATTTTGAGTCCAATCCGATGATTTAATTTATTAATTATGAAACAACAACACTCATTAGACATATTTTTATAGTCATGTGTGTGATCTTTTTTGAAGAAGATCATGTGTGTGGTCTAATAAGCATTGTCAAGTCATGAACGATTAAGGTACGCCGTAAAAAATGACACGGGGGACCAAAAATTCCAAAAATAAAAAGTGAAAAGGGGAAAAAAGCAATTTTCAAAATAGAGGGTCACAACTTTATTTATTTTTTAAAAAGGGGGAATAATACATTTTTAAGTCTTTTTTTAAAGATAAAATACATTTTAATTCTTAAGGTGTTGATGAGATATATTATGACAAATAGTCTATATTTTGTCTGCGGCAAGTACTCTACTTAACATGATACTTTGAGGAAGAGCATATTATCAAGATTCAAGTCAGATATTATCAGGCCAACCCAAGTGAGTCGACAAATACTCTATTTATATTTATATATATATATATATATATATATATATATATATATTGTATATGAATGTTGATTTGGTGAACATTTTATGTGATAGGATTCTTTTTGACAAATTTTTACGTGATAAATGGTTTGTGAATTGTAATTTTTTTTTTTTATGTGTAAAATAATAGAGTAAATTTGTTGTATATTTCAAATATTATTTTTAAGAATGATAGTATTGAAATATGGACCGTGTTAGCCCATCCAACCGATCCTACTTATTTGAGAGCTCTACTTAGTATAGACATGTCACCATCCAGTGATCTGGTATTTGACAGTTATATTGGCAAGGTTCCACACGTGTCAGCCATTAATTAGGAAAAAGGTTTTTCTTGAAAGTCGTTAATTCACCCACTTGGATGAGGTGGGTCTCAAACACTATACTAGTTTTTATCCATTATCTGACCCTCGAGTGGCTGTTTCAAGAAGAAGAATGTGTATGCAAATATGTAAATACAAAAGGCCAGTGAGGGTTTATATCTTTCTTAAAATAGCATGTGAAACTCCGTTACCTCTGCTCACATAGTCACATGCAAGCTAATGTGAAAGGGTTCGGTGCACTCGATTTGTATGTAGGTCCTCATAAGCACATGTATCAACTATCAACCTTGGTCCCTTTTCTTGCCTTTTTTTCTTCTTTCAATTTAGACGAAGTAATTCCATTTTGAAATTATCAATTTGACAATAGAGAATTTTGATAGATTGATAATTTTAAAGTATTTATGTGAAATATAAAAAATAATACATACACTTCCTTACATTCTTTGTTTATTCTAAGCATGTCTTTAGACCAAATTTTTAATGTATTTTTAGTCCCAAAGCATTGTAATTACACAATTTCGGTCTCTCGCTTTTTTTTAGTTATTTTGATTCATTTTGTTTTGTCTAGTCTCTCTCCAAATTTACATTGATGTAACTTTATTATTGACGTGGCATCAAACTACAATTGATAGCATGATTTTTCTTTAAAATAAAAAACACATAAATAATGTTGTACTTGAGCTTTAATAAGATTGTGATCCGGGTTTATTCATTCGACCTTGTGCAAGAAACTTGATTTTAAGTTTTTAATTTTTAACGTCAAAGAAAAGTAATGTTGGTTATGACAGTTTGATGTTGTGTCAAGAAATAATGTCACATTTTTGTACATTTGTCGGAAAATTGACCAAAGACGTGAAAAATTTATGGGATAAAAATAGCTCAAAAAATGCACAACAACGATATATAAGTGCATTTAACCTTTAAACTAAATAAATTAAGCATTATATTCACAGGCGGACCATCTTAGAAGCCCAAAAGTGTAGTTGCACCCTAAAAAAAATAAAGCATGTACTTTTTTAATATATGCAGTTGTCCGTCCTTTGAATTTCATTGATGGGATTAAACATAAGAAAAATGATGGAATTTGGTCATATTGACTATGGTTAACAATGATAAATTGTATATTTTTTTCAGTTAAGAACATTTAAATTGTTATATGTGATTATTTTCTTATAACAAACTTAACTGATATCATTAATTAAAAAGCGTTTAATACAACTAGGATAATTTTCAAAAATGTGGTGACAAGATCAAAAACATATTTTTGCTAGTATTTCAATTGATCGGGATGGTCATACGATGGTATCACAGACCCAAAAAGTCTCTAAAAAAAAAAGTTCCTCTTAATATTTTGGGCAAGTTCTGTCAATGGTCATATATTTTTGAGTAAATAGTCACTTTAATTCCTGACTCTGCACCTTATTGTTACATAGGTCCCTGCCTCAGGATTAAATATAAAGAAGTCCCTGACTCTGCACTTTCGTTATCACTTTAGTCTCTGCCGTTAAATAATTATGTCAAGTGTGTCCATGTCACATGGACTAGAGTGAAAGTATAAAATAGTCACTTTAGTCCCTAAATCAGAAATCAATATCCCCAACTTGAATCTCAAATCCCTAAAAAAAATATACACTAATATGTGACATTTTTCTCTTGTAAAAAAAATGTTACTTTTTTCTAAACATTGTAGACTTTTTTTCTTCACATGTATTGAATATTGTATATTCTATAAATTGTATTGAAAGGTTTTTTTTTATACGGAACGGTAAAACTTTGTGCACTATTAAAAACCAATTGTGTAACAAAAAAAAATTATGCTGATATTATTAATCTCTATTTTTTAATTTTAAATAAGAAAACGCTATATTTTGACCAGTCAAATAAGATAATAAATTATGAATTTGAGATTTTCAATTTATGGGATTTAAGAATGACATTTAGGGATTTGAGATTTAGAGATCTAGGGATTTGAGATTCAAGTTGGGGATATTGATTTTTGGTTCAGGGACTAAAGTGACCATTTTCTACTTTCACTTTAGTCCATGTGACACACTTAACAGAATCATGTAACGTCAAAGACTAAAGTGATAACGGAAGTGCAGAGTCTGAGACTTCTTTGTATTTAATCCTGAGTCAGGAACCTATATGACAGCGAGGTGCAGAGTCAATGACTTTGCTATATATTTTTAGTATCCATTCCTTATAAATTATACCTCCACTCATGCTCATTGGGAAAAAAACTTCGTGTTCAAGCGTAAATGGTTTTGCAAGTGGATGCCAACAACGGATTATACTTTAAATTAATATTTATGGAATGATGTTTTATCATTTTGATCGATCAGTACATTTTCTTGTTTAAGCAAAAGTGCTGTTAACGACCACAATATTTTTAACCAAAAATGGAGAGGCAAATGACAGTGGGAATGGGTGGGATAATCATAATATGTATATGCTAATAAGTGAGGCCGTTATGGGTCAAGTATAATACAAAACACCAAACGATAAGTACTTCACCTTGTTTGACTAATTCTTTGCAATTGCAAATTTTGACTGTTTCTGAATTACGACCTCAAGTCCAACTTTGCATAGCCAATCTGGTCAAACTAGGTCCCGTTGATCAAAGATAGTGGAAAGTTTTACGTTAGTGGAAGATTCAGAAATTTTATGTTGTTTTTTTTTTCTTTCAGCAAAGAAAATTTATGTTGTTAGTGAAGATAATATTCATATACTTCATTATAAAAAGTGAAAGGACACCCATGCTTATATATATTGATTTAAAATATAAAAAAAATTCATATTTCATTTTTACATTGTTATAATTATTTTTCACAATCGTACTTTTTCTTGCTTTTCCATATATCCTCTCCATTAAACATAATATTATTCAAGACGTGTCAAACATTAAGTGTGATACAACTCTCAAATTAAAATAACTTTGTTTCGCAAATTGTGAAAATATAACACCTTTTGGTGGATCTTGTTCTCATTGGTCATTTTAATGTTGTGTTATAAAGATATTGAATTATTTTTAATTTTTAATATAAGTATCTAAATTATCACATAATAGTTCATCTTCCATGCAATTTTGCATCCGATCCTCAATGATATTCATAGGTGTTAGAACCGTTTCGATTGTAGCAAATGTTACAAATGATAGTTTGCAACGATAAGTTTAAAAGTCAATTAAACACTAATAGATATGGTTCTTTTCCTATTTCTAGTAACCAAACAACTGAGCTTAAGTGGTTAATTAGCTCCACTAAATGATGAATTGTTTGAAATAATTCGAGTTCAATTTCTTGATGAAATAGTTTGTGGTCAGTTTATACTTACCTCATGGTCGAACTCCATGATACAAAGGTTTCAATTTTAAAAATTGAAGGGTTAACGTAAAATAAAATCATAATTCTAGTCTCCACATTGTAAAATGATTATTTACCCTTCTATATTTGTGTGTATCATGAAGATTATTCTATATTAAATTTCATATTATACAAGTTTAATTATTTTAAATTGTTTTGCCTTGTACTTATTTCTTAGCAAATCAAGGTGATCTTATGAGTAGAACTGATGAAATTTAATTTTAAGCTTAAATGTAGTTTTGGTCCATCTATTGTACCTTGATAGAAATTTTAGCCCCCGGTTTTAAAACTAACTTTTTAGTCCCTTTATTATACATTTAGTGGATTTTTTAGTCCCCGTCAGTTTTGGTGATATATCCTTCTCATTAGTTAAGTGGCCCTCACGTGGTATATTTGTGTTGCCTTTTTTATTTTTCATGTCATTTAAATCATTACATGTCATTTATAGTGATTATTTTATATAACTAATAAAAAGTAATTGATTATTTAATAATAAAAGAACAAATAAAAATATACTTAAGGAAATGAATCTAATTGAGGAAGACCTAATCTCATTTTGCCCCAAATCAAATTAAGCAACCTTCATTCTTCCTCCATTCCCACGATTCCAAATTTGACCTCGCCAATCCTTAGATTTCCACCATTCATTTTCATTCGCGAATCTTGTTGAGCAACTCTGATCTTGTTTTCGTTTGCGACCTTGTTCTTGAATAACAAAGCTCATTTTAGATCCAAACGCTCATAAACACCACATCTCTCAAATTCGTTAAATTTCATGTTTCCCCCACATTAAAAATCCCTAAACCCTAAAATGTGTTTTTTTTTTCCTTCAAATTGATGACTCAAAAACTTACATAATTGCATTATCATTGTAATCGTTTATAATCTCGCAATAATCACATTCTTCTTCTCCTATAATTTTTGTGAACCCGATTGGTAAGACG
>Ga0228710_1007424_pt1 | contig 16181 bp, 9 predicted proteins | sample MedpolnodulmetaG_FD_177995 | JGI IMG/M metagenome (GOLD analysis project Ga0228710, IMG submission 177995) | Root nodule microbial communities from Medicago polymorpha collected in Santa Monica, California, United States - pink nodules | ecosystem: Host-associated > Plants > Roots > Nodule... | reverse complement strand
CAGATGGCCCATCTTGCGTCATTCATGTATGTCCTGTATAGAAATGTATAAGAAAAGCAACATGGAGAGAAATATTTGCAACAAAGGCAATCTTTCAAAAGTTACAAACAAGTAAATAATTAAGAATAGAAAGACACACCTCAGGCTTGCCATAATTGTTCTTCCTAAATTTCAAGGATTTTGGATCAATTTGATAATTTGTCTGGTCTAACAGCAAAAAAAATTGTTTAAATACATGACATTTGTTGCAATATAGAAAGAATCAAAACCAAATGATACAAGAACAGGAATATACAAATAACAAATTATTGGACAAGCCTAACTACCTAAGCCAATTTGTCAATTATTCAAGGATGAACCATGCTCCAGATATTTTCAATTTTTGGTAAACTCATCAACCATTTAAACGACATTTCCTCAATTATAGAACTTGTGTCATCTTTTCATTAATTTTAAAAATAAATTTCAAACTTACATTCATGTCTGAACATGGGAAATCAAGTGGACATTTTAATGGATGAAATTACTTCAACTTAGATTTGACAACTGAATCATTAAATTCCATTTTTCTTCAATAATATCCATAACCTGTAACAAACAAAAATTAACATTAATCATCGGTTTGCATGACAATCACATCCCATCAGTGGAAAGATGTTTAAACATGCTGAAACAAAATGATTTAAACCTTAAGCAAATTTAAATTAAATACACAATATTCTCAACACCTCAATTTGATGGATCAAAGGGGAATGAGAGGCTGCACAAGTCTTCACTATTCTTATCTCAAGATAACCCTCCACCAAAATTCAAGGTATGGTTGTCTTCAATTCATCTTGATGGTGGTGCATGGCAATGCCACACTGATGTCCAAATTTAATATCATCCCATATTGGCCACGATATATGTCAGATGTTCGATTGATTTTGGCGACAAGCAAGAGGATTCACTAGTATTTTGATTGAATTGAATCAAGTTGCAATAGACGTAAACCATCCGTAAACACTTGATCCTCAATTATACATCCAACACCATTCAACCAAACCAACATTATCTAAAGCTTAAGTGATTCTCAAAATTCTTCATCATCTTGATCAAGTCTAGTATTATCAGCAAATTAATTACTAAAAACCTAGAAAACAATGAGTGGGAGGGGACAACAAAATTGAGTTTCAGACGAAAAGAATGAGGATTGAAAGTGAGGGAGCGAGAGTGATCTGACGACCGATGACTGTGAGAAAGCAGCGAGAGTGGGAGAAGGCAAGGTTGAGTTTTCACTGTATAGGGGAGAGAGTGATGGAAGGATTGGGATGAGAGAGAGAGAGGGAGAGAGGGAACGACGGGAAGTTGGTTCTCTTAACTTTTTTTTCTTTTTATTTTGAGTTGAAATAAATTGATTATTTTAAAATTAATTGTGCCACATGGGAGTGGTATAAAGGTGGTACGCCACCTATGGGTGTTTGTGTATCAGTGCTCTACAACTTTTGGTTTTAAAGAGATTCCATTATTTTGGAAATCACCAGCAAAACAAAACTTTATCTTCTTCATCCTTTGTATATTTCACTTGGTGCAAATCTCTCATCTTTCTATCCGTCCCCTTATCAAGCATATATACACAAAGGATGAAGGGGACATGTGCATTTGGAATCCATAACATAGATGTAAAAGCTCAGATTATGATAGTTTATTTCATGAATACATTCGGAATCCATAACAAAACAGTTTAAGGAGTTTCAAAGGTATTAATACAACAACAAATTAAACAGAATATTATAATCCTACAATACAAACAAAATTAGTTAAAAATCTTAGGCATGATTAGAATAGCACTTAAGCTGCCACGTTATTGTACTCTCTTTCAACAGCTTTTTTCAAAATGCTGTCTTCTTCCAAGACCATTTGAATTGGCATGAAACCCATTCCATCTGCCATTGCAATCATCATCTGCTTAGTTTCTTTCTTGAATTCTTCCAGATCAATTGTGCCATTCAAGTTGTGATCGAACTGTATGAACAAAGATTCATAAACACGAGCAAGCTCGTTTGGGTCTGAATCCACATCAATACCAAAGTGTGTTTCGAAAACCCTCAAGCTCCGGAGCTCCTTCAACATCTCTTCATAGGAGAGATGACCGTCGTTGTTTGTGTCGAGGCGAGCAAACCGATTACCTACCAAGCTATTAAATGCTTCTTCATCTTCAAGGAAATGGAAAATTGTGGCCCCATCCAAAATTTCTACACTCATCTTTCTCTTCAACTAGATGTAAAAAATGGAAGGTAGTTTGTATTGACAAATAGAGTTTTGTGTTTGCAAATGCTTGCGATTTGGTGAGAAGAGTTGGATTCTTTCATGTATATATAGACATTAGCAATTGCTTCCAGAAGAATATATTCTTTAACTACTAACATGTTATAGAAACCATGTGCTTTTTGCGTCCCTTGCATCTAGTAGTTTAATAAAAAAATTCTTTCATATATTTTTTTTCATGTGTTGTTTTCTATATTTTGGTCATGAAAAGTAAATTATTTAAATTGTTTATTTTGCATAACAATGAAATCCCACACGGTGAAGTCAGCGTTGGAAGACTAGTGCCCTCGTTTTAGTGTATGTCAATTTTCAAACGAATAAAGTAGGTTGGAAATAATATATTGGACGTGGTGTTTTGTTGAATGTCTTAAACAAAGGGTACTCATTGATTATTTTAATATTATTCAAAGAACAAACCTTAGTATGCTTTACAAAGGATCTTCTTTGTTTATTCTTTTTTTATTCTTGTCCACAACATTTTGTCCCATGTTTAGTAGCAAGCTACATAATATAAAGCACGGGCTTTTTCAAATAATCCCATCATCATTTAAATTTTTGTTAGAAAACTAGTAAAAGACATGTGCATTTGTATGAGTCGGCGTAATATTGCAGTAGTTATACTAAAAATTAATTACTCTCATATGAATAAAGATATTAAATGAAAATTACGAGTATTAATATATTGTTTCTATTAAATACTTTTTTATACACAAAATTCATTAACTATTTACACCGCACACGTTGCAGATTTTATTTGCTCATATCTGCGAAAGCAAAGTTTTACGTATTGATATGAGAAATTCGATATGATAAAATTTTAAAAACTCAGGACTATTTTCAAAATACCAATATTGATGTGGTGTTTCTACTAAATATTCTTATCTTATATGCAAAACATTATTGAATATTCATACTACGTTCGTTGCAAATTTTATGTGTTTAAATATTCAGATGCAAAGTTTTATGTACTGATATGATAACATTTGGAAAAATTATGACTATTTTCAAGATATCAACATTAATATCAGGTTTCTATTAAATATTTTGTAATTTTATATGCAAAACATATATTCACACCACGTCTGTTTGCGAATTTTATGTGTTTAAATCTACTTATGCAAATTTTGATGTGCCGACAAAATTTTGAAAACTCATGACTATTTTAGAAATATTAACATTAATAAAGTGTTTATGTTAAATAATTTTATTTTATATGCAAAGCAACATTAAATATTTGCACCACATTCACTGCAGATTTAATATGCTTATGTGTGTGGAACATGGGCGGATCTGGAGTCACAATATCATATTAGTGAGGCAGATTTTTTTGTCAAATAATTAAATAATGCTAAATTTATTAAGAAGTTATCTATACTATATACAAAGAAAATAACATCTTTCAGCTCTTTTGGGTGAATTTTTCTTTTTTCAAAAAACCCTCAATTTTCAATACAAATAATACATGTAACAAATAGATAAGAATAAATAGGTAACAAACACGATATGAATATATATATATATATACACACACACACACACAAACACACACACACTCCTTTATCGTTTAAAAATGTAACAAACTAGATGAGTATATTTATACTTACTTTTTCATTATCCTAATTATACCTTACACAACTTTTTCTATAATAAAGAATAAAGATTGTTGTTGGTGTCATTAAAAAAAAAGAATTTATATTTTTATGCTTAGATTTTACCCTTACACAACTTTGTCTATATTTTTTTTTGTTATATTGTTGGTGTCATAGAAATAGATAGTCATGGCTAGTTTGATTTGTTATAAGTTGAAAGCAACAAATATTTATATTTTTAGTTTTAGTCAAAATAAAAAATTTGATAAAAAAAAATCGTTTATAATTTTCAAACGTTAGCGCAATAAAAAGAGTGAAACGACAGACACGTGAGTGCCCGTCTTTTCGCTAGTATTAAGAATAGTTATAGCAACCAAAATCACTAAGGAAATGCTCTATTTTCCATTTGTCAAAAATGAGCTAAAATTACATCATTACTAATTTTTCTAAGGATATCATTTTCCATATACGTTACAAGACAATCATTTAACCATTGATCACCCATCTTGTTACTTATTTGACTAGTCACATATTTCATAACTGAGAAAACACGTTCAACACTTGTAGTTGTCCATGACAAAATCATAGCTAACTTTGTAAGCTTGTACACCTCTTGTTTGTTTTCACAAGATTTGCACAAAGGTCTGAAAGTCCTTTCAATTTTGAAAAATTGGGATCACCTCAAACATTTCTAACATAATTCTGAAGTTGATGGCGCACCATCACTTCTGACATGTCTTAAAATGATTTCGATAAAGCTCGACCATCCTCAATAATTTGTCCACATCAAATGCTGCAAATGATCAAGTTGGACTCAAGCATGCAACACATTGTAAAAATTCAGTATTCTCTTCATCAAATTTAGCATTGAGCTATTGGAATTGCAAATCTACAATACTAAACAAACAATCAGACTTATAATGATCATGTAACCCACCAAATTAGTGAGATTAAAAGTTTAACCGAGTTCATTTTAAAAAATTGGGTGGACATCAATTTTAATATATTATTAAAAATTGAAATGAATAGCTTTTTTATTTATTTTTTGAGGAAAAGAAACTAAGTTTTTTTTAAGAGGTGATGGTTGGATTAGACAAGTGTACTAAATCATTTACCAAGTAATAAAGCGATAAGTAGAGTATCGTATCCATATGGATTTTCGTTTCATCAACGCAATTCACATTACTTATTTGAGAATAAAATAATAATAATAAAAGAGATAAAAATTTAGAGTTTGCAAAGTAAATATGTTTGCAACAAAACAAAGTTACTTGTTTTGATTCTAGAATGTTAGCGGTGGTTAGGATTCTTTGAATCCCTCTATTCATTTGTTGGAATTAATTAACAGTCAGGTCGCGTTCAATTATTCTAAGTAGACTATCTAAGTGATGAGTTCGTCATGTCGTTATAATCTAATTGGTTTGTCAAGTTGCACCTGCTGGTCGCACGGTGATCCTTACATGTGGGGTCTTACTCCCTTAAGGGTAACTGAAACATAGATGTTCCAAAGGTATGGTTGTCAGTCTTTCTAAAGGTTTTCCCATCTACGAATCATAGAAGTATATAACACACTCTCCCTTCGGTTTCGGTTTCTTTTGCTAGTTACAAACTAATTAGTTTCTGGTTAGACATATATAAATATCAAGATATAAATATCAATATTAGGCCCTGTCACTACCTAAGTGCCTAAATTAGGGTTGCGCTCCAGAAGAGACAAATATTACGCACTATAGTAAAACTAAATAGCGAATAGAAAATAATTCAATAAACGACTTTAAATTAAATAATTATCCAACAAATAAAATAAAGGTTTGTAACAACCAGATTTTCGTTAGATTTATTTATTTGTTTATTATGTGTGTTAATATATGCTTGTATGTGATTATTTTCCTCTGTGTGTATTTTAGTGGTATTTGGTGTTGGAAGGGTAATTTAGTCATTTGTACTCGAGGGTATTTTGGTCCTTTGGTGAGCAGGGGTAAAATATTCTTTTGGTTACGAGAATTATTTTTAGTGTTTTAAGTGGAAATCATTATTTCTACCAAGTTACTAGTAAGAGTGGAGTAATTAATTAAGAGCCAGTAACTATTCGTTATTTTTATTCGTTAGAGAGAACTTTGAGCTCATTAAGACATTTGAGGATTGAGCCCACTAATGTAGAGCCTATATAAGTCTTTAGAGAAATTAGGTCATTTACACACTTCACAACTTTCGCGAGAGGTAGAGAGAGAAAGAGCAAGAACAAGGGTTAGAGAGAAGAAAGCTTTGGAGGGGAAGAAAAGGGTAGAGATTCAAGAGGTTGGAGAAAAGTGAAGTCAAGGGTAGGATTTGCTTGTTGGAGGTAAGGGGGATAATGTTCATTCATAATTTAAGTTATAATTATTTTTTCTACTTAATTCCATAAGTGCTTATTTCTTGAATTCTGCTTTTTGTGAATTTAAGTGATGAATTTCGTGTTCCTACTTTGACATTAATTTTGGGTATATGAAATTGATGCTAAACATGTTGTTGTTGTTGAATTTACATGTTTGAATTGTGGTTATATGAAACTTTATTGATTTTTTTCTCAAATTGGTGTAAAATGAAGTTGTTGTTGTTGATTGTTGATGGAAGTATGAGATGATAAATCATGCCATGGTGTTGTGATTAAGTTGTTGTTAATTAATAAACTTTGGATAAAAATGGGTTGATTATGATTTTGAATGTGAACTTGATAATTTGAAGTGGTATAAGTGTTTATTACAAGGTTTATGATCATGGACAATGTTTTGAATTAATTTGGGAGTGTTGTGTTTGGGTTTAGTGATATGAAAGTGATTTTTAAGCGAAAAACACACTTTTAAGCTGATTTTTGAACTGTCTGCAAAGCCAAAATCGGCCACCGAATTGTTAAAATCGGCCACCGATCATGAGCTGTTTTTCCAGCCTTTGGTTCGACAAACATCGGCCCCCAAATGTTCCAATTCGGCCACCGATGTTCTGTCAGACAAATCTGGAAAACATTCACCTTTTTCACCATTTTCTGCTTTGAATTGACCTTCGGTGTAAACATGAAAGTTTTAGATATGGATGTCATCTTTCCAATGTCTTTGGTTTAACTTCAAAATATTTTCTAGAACTTGATGTATGGTCAAATTACTACACATAGGTCACGCGGCATTATTCACGAAGTTTTGTCATAACTTTTTCACTAAACCATGAAACATCTTCAAAATTAATATTGAGTTTAAGGAAGTCTTTAAAGTGAATAAATGAGTATGTAATCATGAAGTTGTGATGTTTAGGAACAATTTAATTTGGATTTCTTAAATGATAAGAAACTTGAATTGAGACGAACTTGGCGTGATTTTGTGACTTCTTGGAATTTGCATAAGATACTAATGTGCCTAAGCTACTATGAACATGTGAGTAGTGCATGCGTTTTTGTTAAGGCAACGGAATATGTTGCTTCGTTTTTTATTAAATTCTTTAAATGTCGACTTTCCTTGAAAGTGTTGTCTTTTGGTGATAATTTGATAGTGATGATGTTGTGCATGTTGTTGATGTGAATATGCTTAATGTTGATATTTGGATATGGTGATTGCATTGTATTGAATTGTTATATGCAAATGATGGTGATATTGAAGGTGAATGCATGTATGCAAAATGAAGGTGAAAATGGCGGTGGTTTGTTGTTGAACATGTGCATAATGTGTCATATGTTCATGCTTCATAAGTCTTAGGATGTTTATATCAAGTGGACAGGATTAGAATACTTTGTATTAATTGGCGATGTTTATGATGTTTTTGTTGCATCATGAGGTGACGACCTTTGTTGGTGACAGTACCACATGCATGTAGGAGTCGTGTCTAGGCGCATAGCATGATTTGAAATGAGTCATAATTGCTTATGTGCTTGGTGATTGATGTGATTGATGAATTGCATACTTGTGATGGTGGTGGATCTATTTGTGTTGATGACTAATGTTGAAGTTGAATTCTCTTTTACTTAATCATCTGAAGTTTGAATTTGATGATAACCTTTTCGATTGTTTATGCTTAATTATGATGAAGTGAAGCTAACCCCTAGTGGTCATTCGGTTGACCTCCTACCTATTTGTATGAATGGGTAGACGACGTGCAGGAATAGTTTGTTGCTTGCTTGGTGAGTGCTTGAGGATATTGGGAGCTACCTCCGTTATCTGCTTTGGAGTCTTAGTTTAGGGCTCTGATTTAGGGTGTCGGCTTTTATTTAATTTTTGTGTTGACTATGTTGTTGAGATTTCATTCACACGCTGAGATTGGAGATTTATTTGATGGTGCATTAGGATGCTTATGACATGGTTTTTGAAGATGTATGCTATTTATCTGCTGCAACGTTTTTCTTTGAGAAGTTTTTTAGTATGCATGTTTTGAGAACTATTGAAGACGTGACGTCTATTTCGTGAATGTTTGTATTATTCGCATGTTTTATCGCTTTAATAGAAGTAGGGCGTTACAAGGTTCATCTTAGATCCCAAGCCTAAAAAGATTTTGCTACCCATGGTAACTAAAAACAAATTACAAAAGAAATAAAACATACCCTTGAAAAACTTGGAGTGAGGAGAGATAAACTCCTTCCTGGAAGCTCCTAGTGCTCGCCTTCCTCTTGAATCACTTCGTTCTGAACGAGAAAATAGTGAATGAGGAAGGCAGTATTTATAGAGAAAGTTTCCACCTGATTTTGGGCTAAAAACGCGGACTTCACGAAAAAGACATAAAACAGTGCCTTGGGCTGCAAGGCATAGGCACCTCCTTTCCATGCGCCAGGCACCCCAATGGAAGTTCCTGGGTGCCTGGCACCCCTTTCTATACGCAGGGGTGCTTGTGAGTGCGCCCGGTGCTGAAAATGCATGTTTCTTCGCCTTTTAAGGTGTTTGCTTCTATGTAAGATGTCATGGAACTTTGAAACATAATCCGTCCCTCTGTAAAGTCTTTTGAGGGCTCTTGATTCTTCATTCTTCATCTTCCCAAGGACTTAATAAATCTTTGGATGTCTTGCTTTGCCGATATGCATGATTTCTTCGTGAATTACATAAAAAACATCCTAATATTACTATTTTTGGGAAAAACAGAATTGCAGACTCAAATATAGAAAACATTACAAATGTCCCGAAATCATAGGCAATTGCTCTAATACTCCTCTGTTTTGCTGTTAAAACCTTCTGAGAATGACTGAAAAACATGTATTTTTATAAAACGCATAATTTTCTTTCTGGTGAATCAAAGATTTAGTTCAAGTGAATTTTATTTTGATGCTTTAGATGTTGGATGACAGTGCTGGAAATTGAGAGAGACTGAAATGTGTGCACACCATGTCAAATTATTTAGTGCTACAATACAATCACTTTTCTGCCACAAATGTAAAATCTCATCTAGTTTATTCTTGTAGACATTTGGAATTCATAACAAAAACACCAATGGTAATTGTAATAATAACAAACAAAATGTTAAAAATACTAGAATACTTGAAGAACTTTGTTAAACCTCAAATTTAAGTAGTATTTAAGCTGCCACTTTATTAGACTCACTTTCAACAGCTATTTTGAGGATGCTGTCTTCTTCCAAGACCATTTGAATTGGCATGAAACCCATTCCATCTGCCATTGCAAGCATAATTTGCTTAGTTTCTTTCTTGAATTCTTCCAGATCAATTGTTCCATTCAAGTTGTGATCGAACTGTATGAACAAAGACTCGTAAACACGAGCAAGCTCATTTGGGTCTGAATCCACATCAATACCAAAGTGTGTTTCGAAAACCCTCAAGCTCCGGAGCTCCTTCAACATTTCTTCATAGGAGAGAAGACCATCCTTATTTGTGTCGAGCCGAGCAAACCGATTTCCTACGGAGCTATTAAATGCATCTTCATCTTCAAGGAAGTGGACAATTGTGGCACCATCCAAAATTTCTACACTCATCTTTCTTTTCTACTTGATGTCAAAAATGGAAGGTAGTTTGTATTGACAAATAGAGTTTTGTATTTGCAAATTCTTGTATTTGATGAGAAGAGTTGGATCCTCCCATGTATATATATGCATTAACAAATGCTTCCAGAAGAATATATTCTTTAACTACTAACATGGTATAGAAACCATGTGCTTTTTGTGTCCCTTGCAGCTATTAGTTTATTTTATTGTCCAACCGTTTATATTGGATGCTTTCCTCAACTGTTGGCTCCTGATGGTTGAAACTGTTCCTTGTCGGTAATCCACGGATATACCAAAGATATGATGATATGAATACATTATTTATAACACTTACGTCCTATCTATCTGTGCCGTAAACTTAACTCAGTTGGTAGGTACATTGCATAATATATGCATGAGCTGTATTTCAAACTCCAAATGCTTCATTTATTCATCTAAACAAGTTGAATTTCCAGTCATAAAATATTTTCTTCCTCAATTTTCTATTAAAATATATTATTTGCATAGCAATGTAACTTCAGGTCGTGAAGTCAGCGTTGGAAGACTACTGCCCCTCGTTTTAGTGTATGTATGCATGTCAATTGTCAAACGAGTAAAGTTGGTTGGAAATAATTTATTGGACGTGGTGTTTTGTTGAATGTCTTAAACAAAGGGTACCCATTGATTATTTTAATATTATTCAAAAGAACTAAAATTATTATGCTTTACAAAGGATCTTCTTGGTTTATTCTTCTTAGTTTTCTTTTCTTGTCGAAACATTTTGCCCCGTGATTAGTAGATTATTACGATAGTATAAAACATGCTTTTGAAAGGAACCAAAACATTCAAATCTTACTCTACTAAGTAGCGCGATCAAATAATAAGATACGATGTAAAAAGCACATATAAATTACACGATACATAAAGTTTTCGACTATTTTATCAATAAATTTCACTATTAAACTAAATAAAATATGTTGAGATTTAATGATCTAATGAAAAAAACTTTGTACTAGGTACAATACTAAGTTGCTTGTGCACATCAAACAAAGCCACGCATACCTATCTACGGGATTCTCAAGATATTTTTTTATAGTTTCTCATATAATTTTTCTAAGCATTCATTTACCTCGTGATTTGACTATCCTTTTTTTACTACAAAATTTGAAGATTTTCTTTCTTCATGCCCAAACCACCAAAATCGAGCTTTAACCATATTTTCTACGATAGTCTTACCACATTTTTAACACAACATTTTCATCTCTACTACACCTATTTTAGTCCTGTGTTGGTTCTTTACCATCCAACATTTTTTTTCATACTAAATCTTTGGTCTGATTATAGTACAACAAAAAAATTCCTTTATTTTAAAAGGTACTTTTGTATTTCATAAAACGCATGAGATCCTCTTCCATTTAAGACAACCCTGTTCAAGCCGGTTGTTTACATATTCTACTTCTCCATTCATTTTGGACTATTTATCCTACATATATAAATTGTGTAACTTGCGGTATATACTATTTATGATACAATCTCAAACTTTTACTTTAAGCTAGAAATGTCTCTCCTTTTGCTAAAATCACATTCCGTATACTATATATGTATAGCTTCTACTTATGCGAAAATCTTATGCTTCTAAGGCTTGTTTCCAAATCTCTAACTTTCAATTTAATCCCTCATCCGACTCTCAAAGTATGACTATTATCTTTAAAAAAATACATATTGATGCCGACATTTGGATGTGATTCTTAGATACATCCAAAAGAAAGGTAAAAAATATAAGGACTTTAACTTGACCCTTGGTGAGTCCTATAGTTATGGAAAAATATTTTGTCCTCACTCCGAGTCCTTACACTAGTCGAGGCTCCTTCTTACATCTTTATTTTCTATGACTTTATACAAAATATCTTTTTGTACTCTATCACAGATAATCTTCAAATCAGTTAAAACTAAAAGAGTGGTGCTATATGTCCAGAAGGAATTTATCAAGAAGGGATAGCGAAAGCATTTTAGCCAATTAAAGGAGTTGTTGGCCGCAAAACATGGTAGTCATGGTGTTATAAATACATAATCCAATGGACAATAAACAACCACATACGCTCGGGATCTTTTCGGGATAAAACTTGTCGCGTTAAGAAGCATTTTCCAAACTGAAAATATGTCTTTTTGATCCATCATACGTCACAATAAGTAAAACGTTTCCACGTTGACCTCCGAGATATAAAATCAAATTGATTGCCATTATCTTGAGTCTTTTTTCTTCAGTTTTGCTCAAGAACTTTTTTTCATAACTTAATGGCATGACTCATAAGTTTAATCCTTCTATAATTTATACAGTTTTGTATATCTCGAGTGTTCCTATAAATCGGAATTAAAATGTTTCTTTTCTACTCATTTGACATTTTCTTCGACCTTTTAATCTTATTAAAACTTTGTGAGCCATGTCTCTATGTCTAAGAGTTTTCCATACCTCAATAGGTATGTTGTCCGACTCAAATTGCTTGTGAATATTCAGTCTTTTAGTGATTCTTTTATCTCTTGGTATTGAATTTGAAGATAAAAGGTATAACTCTAGACTCGATTATAAGAAGAAACAAGAATACTGCTTATATTTGCTCGACTCAAACATAAGCAAGAGTCAACTATTTTTTATTTTTTTAAAAAATATCTTTACATTAATTTTTCAATGTTGTGAAAAGATGATCATTAATTATGCATAGATTTTTTGGGTACCAGCTCCGTCCCTAATTATAAAATTATTTTGAGAAAAAAAGTGTCCCTTTTTATAATACCCTTTTGGCATTTCCAATTACATTAATTATTTATTTACCAACATACCCTAATTTATTTTGCATCTTTTTCTTCAATCAACAATAAATACTATGTTGAAAACATAAATCAACTCTTTCTTAAGGATAAATTTGTAAAAGTAATACTACCTCCGTCCCTCATTATAAGATCCTTTCGAGAATTTTTTTTGTCCCTTTTTATAAGACTCATTTGCTATTTCCAACTACATTAATTATTTCTTTACATACATGCCTCTTTTTATTATACATATTTTTCTTCAATCAGCAATAAATAGCATATGGAAAACATAAACTAACTCTCTCTCTTAAGGATAAAATTGTAAAAACAATAGTGATTACAAACAACTTTAATACAAATACTCATTTTCTTAATTCTCGTGATTTTAGCAAAAATGTCTTATATATAGGGACAGAGGTAGTAGCATTTATATATAAATTTTATACTACTATCAACTTTCTTAATTTTCATGATTTTGGCAAAAGAGTCCTATAATTACGGATGGAGGTATTATGAATTATGCATAGTTCAGTAAATGCCTTTATATTTTACATGAAAACAATGTTTCAAAAAAAAAAACTTACATGAAAACAAGAACATTAAATGATCTTAACTACAATTTTTTTTTTGTCAATTAGCCTAGTGACTATTTATTCATCTTTTAAGGTGAATAAATGGGGTGTCTGAAATTCTAACTTCATTACATGCATATCTAATGCATAGTCCTTGTCAATTGAGTTAAACTCACGAGGACCTATCATCCTTAATATTCATGAAAGTAAGTAATTTTGCATATTATTGAGTTTAATGAGAGTATAAATTTGGCCCTCATCTCTAATGCCTAACATGTTAGAGTCTGTATGTTAGAGTTTGATTAAATCTAATTACATTCATTAAATAAGTTGTGGAAATAATCACTCCATCTATCCTTAACTTTTTTTTTTTACGTGAAACATGTTATATATCTTGTTGGTTGGGAAGAAGCTGTCGCACTTGAAACCTGAAAAGTTTAATGATTATGCATGTAAAACTCAAAGCGCATGGGGTTGCCACATTAACCTTTAGGTTCGATTCACCCCCACCAATAACTGTATATTGGATGCAATAAGAATGACCGGCGAATCCCCTCCAGGATACTATGAGTTCCTTGACGTGTATTGCACAACCAGACCAAACGTATCTCCTAACAGTATTTTACAGATTTATGGTTTCAGCAATTCATTCATGCATTAGAGAATTGATGGATGATTTAGAGTAAGAGAATGATGAAGAATTATGCTGTTAATGTAACAAAATTATGTCCAAAATTCTGTCAAATTAATGCCAAGTATTTATATACACCATTTTGCCAAATTATGTTGTTATGGTTCATTAAGCACCATTTTGCCAAAGGTTATGATCATATACACTTGAATCAATGCTAAGGTTCGTTAAGCACCCCTATGTCAAAGGTTATAATCATATACACTTGAACCAATGCTAAGGTTCATTAAACACCCCTTTACTAAAGGTTTCAATGTATATGAAAGATTCCTATGAAGATTTACAACTCTTAAGTGTACACCCCTTCTACCACTCATGACATGGCAAGGGAATCATTAAAAATTGATTCATTTGACAAGGTAAGGAGGAATTAAAAAAAGTAAAAAGAAAAAGAAATAGCCAATAAAAAAGAAAAGGAAAAACATTCAATTACTATTCACTCTCTCTATCTCTCAAAACAAAACGCAGATGCAGCTGAAGAAACAGAGCTTCTCTCTCAAAACATGATATCTCCATCTCCCTCCAGTAACCCAACCCTGGTCTCCACTCACCACCGATCTCCACCAATTAACCGTCGAATCAAAACCCAACACCCAAAGTCACCGTCAAATTTGTGTCTGTTGTCATCAGATCAAATTGATTTTGTGCCTGTTGTCGTCGAATAAAAAGGGAACACTCGTGATATTTCTCCGATAAGTTTGGAGAAATCTCAAAAATTTGACAGAGCTGGAAAACCAACCAAATATCTAAATCGTTTAACTAATTTTAATCAAAGGAGTAAAAACAATTTTTCTGTGTGTTAAAATTATCATTCATGACGTTTCTATCACCTCATAACAGTACAAGACACATAAAAAGGGGGGCACTCATGGAATTTCTCTGATAAGTTTATAGATATCTAAAAATTTTGATAGGGCTTTTAAAAAATTGACAAAGATGGAAAACTAACTAAATTTTTAAATTGTTTAACCATTTTTCATTAGTAGAGTAACCACAATTTTTCTGAGTGTCTAAATTATCATTTGTGACTATTTTATCACTTCATAACATTAAAAGACATGTAAAATGGACACACCAATGATATTTGTCTTGTTAGTTTAGAGAAATCTCAAAAAAATTGAATGGATTTTCCCAAAATTTTACAGAATTTGAAATCTAACCAAACTTTTAAAGCATTTACTTCTTTTTTCTCAAAGAAGTAACCATAATTTTGGTGAGTGTTAAAATTATAATTGGACTTTTTTATCATCTCATAATATTACATGACACATAAAGAGGAAATACTTATAATATTTCTCTGATAATTAACCACCTTTTAACACACATAAAACAAACACGAGAACATATGTACATTCAATTGTTCACGCTTTGTCCATTCATAAGTAATTGTTACATTACATCCAGAAATCCGCGGAACATTACAACCGACTAAGTTACATGGTTGAGTACATTATTATGAACACCAAAAATTGCATTAGTTTTTTGTTGTGAGGTTGAGAAACTTATAGACGACCAATTTTAAACTCTGAAAAAAAACATGGTTACACCTTTGTAAAATTGTGATTACACGTGATAAGTGTCAAAAAGGAGTTAAATAGACTATATATTTTAGGCACTTTGATTACTTGGTTTGCAAGTTATCCTGCGAAAAGCTCACAAATACTAAAGAATCATTCAATTATGCTTTTCACATCTAATGTCAACTCTTTGTAGGAAAATGCACGCCTGGACACTTTAGAAGCAAGAAAACATGAAGAAATGCAAAGGTCAACTTGCCACGGCGAGCTCAAATGCGAGCTGAGGCAGAAAGTTGAAGTTACTCGCCTCCAACTCGCAATGGCGAGTAGCAAAAGCAAGCAAAGGCAGGAAGGCATAGTTACTCGCCTCCCATGCGCCATGGCGAGTGCAGGGCGTGCACAACTCGCCATGGCAAGCATATTTACTCGGGAGGCGAGTTAAGGCGGCCTAACCCCTCAGAGCTGACGTTGCAGAAACCCACTGGGGAAGAAAGCTTAACTCGACATGGCGAGCACAGCTACTCGTGAGGCGAGTTGAGACAGAAAAAAATATAAAAGGGCTTCATTCACATCAGAGCAGGGGGAGATCAGAGAGGATACCATATTATTTGATGCCACTTTAGGAAGAGAGAAAAGAGGGGAATCCACAGAGAGAACCTAAGGAGCAAGGAGCATAAGGATTGAAGGAAGACACAAGATCAGTGAGACATCATGGCTTGGTTCCATTCCATCTCTTCTTTTCTCCTTGTAAGGTTACCATGACAATGAGTAA
>Ga0228710_1007423_pt1 | contig 16181 bp, 10 predicted proteins | sample MedpolnodulmetaG_FD_177995 | JGI IMG/M metagenome (GOLD analysis project Ga0228710, IMG submission 177995) | Root nodule microbial communities from Medicago polymorpha collected in Santa Monica, California, United States - pink nodules | ecosystem: Host-associated > Plants > Roots > Nodule... | reverse complement strand
TACCGGTGGCTCATGTCAGCGGCGAGAGATTTTTCTGGTCATAGAATGGAAGAGAAGAAAAGATCTGGCGGTGAGAGAGACAGAGGTTGACGTGAGACACTTTTTCGACGGCTTATGTGAGATCAACATGGCTGAGAGATGAAGATGGTAAAAGAGTATCCAACTGCATTAGGTCCAAAACAGACTGAGATGACTGAAATTATCTCCAAATTTCTCATTCATACAGACAAAGCAATTATACTTGAAAGTCCTAACAAGAGAAAAAGGTTACTGGGAATGAAAAGTGTCAAATTGAAACCACGAGGTTTAAAACTGCACATCAATTTTCTAAGAAGCTATCTGCCAACCACTTATGTATACTTCCTCTAAGATGCAATAACTATAATTTGAATGGATTATTAACAGAGATCAAGTATGCAATTATACAGTTTCTCTTCAGTTTTTTACTATGTTAGGAAAGGATCAAATAAATTGTACATCATTTAAAATTCTGATTAGGGGCAAACGCAAGGAGTTCAAGATATTGTTACAGATGCTAAGGCTTTCAAATGCACATTTAAAGAGCTAAACACCATTCAGAAAGAAAAAAAACCAGTTGTCAAAAATCAAAAACAACAGCCACAATCATTGTAATTGCATCCTACAACTAATGAAATTCTGAACAACCAATTAAATGATCAAATTATCTCTTTTTTCACACACTAAAGTTACAAATACATATAGCAATGAAAAATACATTTCAAATCATTCACCATAGCAACAAAATCAAACCATATCACAGATCAACTAATCCTAAACAAAACAAATGAAACCTTTTTCAATTTGTCGTCAATGGTTTAGAGAAACCCAAAATGCAAAAATACAGAATTTCATCACAAAGAAACCAAAGAATCAACATAAGAACACACATATTATGAAAGCTTTTTCACATCACATGTTCACTCTAGTACTAGGCCAATGTTAGAAGACTTCATCAATTCCCCTGGACCTAAATAGTAAGGAAAAAAAAATCTATAACAAAAAAAATTTCAAATCAGTTACTATGCTGAAATTCATTTTCACAGTGAAAGTGATTCACACAGAACGAAACACATATACTTTCCTAACTCCAAATTTATATGCGAGGATAAGAAGAAAAAAAATACCGGAACGGAGCCACGAAGCTTTGAAAAATGAGCGGAGGTGTGGGTGTTGTGCCGCAGTTGGATTCAGTGAGGTTGAGTTCATAGCACAACACCGCCGATTGACCGATTCATAGCACAAAACCACCGATTGAAAAAGGTTGGGTTCCGATTCAGAGCACAACACCACCGATTGAAAGAGGTTGATTCCGATTCAAACCATAACACAGCTGAAATTGGCGATTGAGAGTGAGATTGAGCACTGATTGAGTTTTGGAGAGTGTGGTTAGGTTTTGGAGATTGAACGTAACACAACTGAACGTACGATTGAGAGTGAGGTGAGGTTAGATTCAGACATTGGGATGAAATTGGAGGTTAGGGTTTGAGAGTGAGTGAGATGAAATTGGAGGTTTGAGAGTTAGAAGAAAAGTTTGGGTCTTAGGGTTTAGGAAAGTGAGAAAGAAATCGGGAGATGAAAGTTAGTCTTAGAGTGAGATGAAAAATTTGGCCAAGGGGGAATGACCAATTTTAACAAAAAATCCTGCGACTGTTAACCAGAACAGTCGCAACAACCGTCGCAGATGTGCATTTTGAGGCAGTTATAAGATAGGGGTCGCAAATGAAGTGTCACAAAATGCATTTTTTCTTGTAGTGTATTAACCTTCCCACAAGTTTCTTGATTTAATTAATTTATCTATTTCTAACAATTTTACACATAATTTTTTCTCCTTTGCTATAGCCTGAGATTTGTTATAAACTATCAAAAGCTCTTATTTTTTATTACCATTTTAGTTTTTTTACTTTTCTATATTTCTCTTTATCTATCATTCATCATGTTTTTTAAGTAGTCAAGAACCGTGCTTAATAACACTTAATCTTTTATTTAATACTTTTGTCTCACAATCAAGGAAATATTCCACTCTTTGGCTAAAAAAAAATCCATTAAAAGGCCTATACTCCAATAGTTTGTTTTCCTCTATACCAGACATGCATTTGATTTTGTATTCAGGTTAGAGTATTTCTATACTCTCCTTAAATACATTTTGTGAATAAAAATTATTCCTTATGCCTCGTTAAAAAAAATTTCCCGTAACATGCAAAAATATATTTCATGGTGGCTAACATTTATTGTATTTTATAATTTCAATAAAACTAATAATTCTTCTATTCCTTATTGAGTTTCAGTTGTTACTGCCGAAGATGCTCGTCATGCTTTGATCACTCTTCAAGAAAATGAAGGTTTGTTTCATCTCGTTATTACAGAATTTCATCTGGTGTGAATGAATGGGTTAGAATTCCAAAAGCATATTAAAGATCAATTCTAGATACCTATAATAAGTAAGCGTGTCACTCTTACACATTAAATAAACATTGCGATTGTTTTTCTTTGCATGCATAGGGTTTTCCAGTTTTTAATGCTTACTTGTTTATTATGCAAACATGCTTAAGGATTTGGGCTCCTAAATTGATGGGTGCACTAATCAAAGTGTAAAGTTAATACCCATTTATTTTAGAAATTCAGTTCTTTATTATCTTAACCTTACGATTTTCATGAAAAATATTTCTGTAATTTGGAGTTTGACCGAAAAGTTATTTAAAATAGACTAGAATTTCTTTCAATAATTCTTTAAAAATGTGGTCAAATTTTGGTCTTCTATATAATATTTTTGTGTCATTTGGATAGATAATTTGGATACATATGAATCAAGTTTAAAAAAATAAAAAATTGAGAGCATTAAACAATGTTTCATTAATATACTAATATATAAAAGACATTATTTGTGTCATTTTGGCATATGACTCTATTTTGATAAATAATTTAAAGGGAAAAAATATGTAATTTGTAGCTATTTCTTTAATAAAGTTTAATATAAAGTGGTTTTGTTTATCTTAGCTATAAACAACTTTAATAAGTTGGAAACGATGCGTACATGTCATCATAAGTTGTTAGCATAAGCTCTCACAAGTACTTTATGTCAATAGATAAGTTTAAACAAGTTCATCCATACAGTTCTTTAAGCTTCTTGAATAATATTAAAACATCAATTTAATCTAGTGATGATAATTATCGTTATCATTCCCACCACTTTAGTTCTTATGCATTATTTAAATATATTTAAATATTTAAAATTTTCTCTTGTTTCAAACAGTGATGTCTGAAGACAATAGACCAAGTTTAATCTCAAAGACGCTAGAAAATGGAGCTGCACGATACATTGTGAAACCTTTTTTTGCTGAAGACTTCAAAGATATTTGGAAATATGCTATGGAAGCAAAGAAGGAGAAACTTTTCATTGAAAGTTTATTAGTGAGAAGTGAAGAAGAAGAGAAATCAAGTGAACCTAAGAACAAAAAGAAGCATTGCAAGAGAAAGAGTAAAGAATGCCATAAAAGTTTTGATTTTGCTTCATTTCTTGGTTGTATTGAGCATAATTTATTTGCTCAACACCTTCAACAACACTACCTAGTTGGCAATCAATGTCAATATGGTCAAATACATCACAAACTTCACAAGGAGGTGATACATGGGCAGGTGTGACAACACTAGTATTCATTTTATCAAATTTTTGCGTGAGTGCGTCAACCTTAGCAGCTAGATGATCAAGGGAAGAAATTTCATACATACCTACCTCTTTTTTAGAGGGTGAAGAAGTAGTGATGACTCTCTCACTTGTCCACTGATAGTGGTTTTGTGCCATGTTCTCGATCAAAGCATATGTTGTTGTGTAAGTTTTATTCATCAAAGCTCCACCTGCAGCTGCATCAACATAAATTTTTGTGGTATACAAAAGACCATTATAAAAAGTGTGGATAATAAGCCACTTCTCTAAACAATGATGGGGACAAAGTCTAAGCATTTCTTTGAAACGCTCCCACGCATCCTGAAGAGATTCCCCATCTTTTTGAACGAATTGGTAAAGTCTCGCCCTTAATTGAGCGGTTTTAGAAGGGGGCAAGAATCGGGAAAGGAATGCTCGCCTCATTTGATCCCATGAAGTGATAGAACCAACTTCCAATGAATGAAACCAAGCACTAACTCTATCCCTTAAGGAAAAAGGAAATAGGTGCAGCCTTACGACCTCTTGGTTTGCGTTCAAGGTTCCACTGAGTTTTTAAAAAGTAGACATGAAAATTTGGATCCTCAGTGGGTGATCCAAAAAACTGATTTTGCTGCACTAAGTAAATAAGTGCAGGTTTTATTTCAAAATTGTTACCCTCAACCGTTGGGTACACAATAATAGCATGTGACTCTTCCGTAGAAGGGGTTGCATACTCCTTAAGAGTGCGTTCCTCAGGCATATCGTTATTATTTTGTGCTTCTCTTCTTCTTTTATATAAGAATCTTTCGATCTTGGGAACGAACCCACCAAGACTTTTGTTTCTTCGAATAAAAGAATAAGAACCCAAGAAGTTAACAGTAAAAATAAAGAAAGAAAAAGAAAAAGATTTTTTATTTTTTTTAGTCTAACCGTTAAAAAAAAGATTAATCAAATTACAATAACTCCCCGACAGCGGCGCCAAAAACTTGATGAGTAAAACCGCAAGTGCACGGTTCTACCGAAGAAGTAAAAAGAGTATCGTTGCGACAGGGAGTTATGAATTCAATTAACTTTTAATGATTAGATGAAAGTTTCAGAGGTTAAAAAGTTTAGATTTTTAATTGAAAGAAAATAACAATAATAATAAAAGTTGTCTTGGGATTATTGGTTCATCTCGATGACAAAACCTTCACAAACAAATCCTAAACCTAAACTTTATATTGGACCTACTTTCTAAAGACAAGTTTCTCTTAAGCGTATCAAAGCTTCTTTCAAAGTCATTGAGTGTATTCCTTTAGCAACCATGCATATTCTCATGGTTGATTGCTATTAGAATCCTTGAAGAACGAAACTTTATATGTCTCAAGGTTTGCTAGACTATTCCCATGTTTCGCAACCCCTGTCTAATTTCACTTGTTCCAATATCAAAGCTCCGCTGTCGCATTATGAATTGATATTTGTGATGATGAATTAACAAATACTAACCCTCCGTTGTCGCATTATAAGTTTATTATTTGTTAATTCATTATAAAAACGGTGAAATTAGATTAGAAAATAGATTTATATAAAATTAGGGTTCATGGTTTGGTTTGATTAGGATTACGTCATTAGACTTATCCAACAACCCCAAGACAAGAAGAGTCTACTCACTCACGTTCATTGTAGACATAGAAGAGAAGAAGAAGAAGAACATAAAAGTAAATAACAATAAAATAAAGGTGAACTTTTATTCCAAGAACAAAAGATGAATTGTTGTGATAGCTAGCTACTCTATTTATAGTTTACAATGACTTAAGCCCTAAGAAATATAACACTAGAATGTTCCACAAGAAACCAGAGGCTTTTAGGTCAGAAGTAAACTAATAGGTAGCTTGTCCATGAAGCAAAAAGCAGCAAAAGTGATCTTGAAGGCTGGCATGGCCGTGTGGCTGGTGGCACGGGCCGTGACAAGTCTCTAACTTAGGGGATGTTATATTTTTGCACCAAATCTTCGTATTTTCAACCCAAATCAGCTTCAAATCCCTTTCTTTTGCTCCAAGACTCAATCTTTAGAATATTTGTTCCTTAAATTAAATAACTTGCAATTGAAGTAAAATAATTCTAAAAAGGAAATAAACTTAAATAAAATAAACTCAAATATAAATAAAACGGGCTCAAATATTATATTAAAAACACTAATTATTGACTCATCAGTACACACCACTATCATTTTAAAATAATATTAATGGTCATTTTACAACCATATCATATGGGATTTGAACTTCTTCTCTTGAGGTTACAAAGTTAAACTCTGCCCAGTTATCTAGCACCTAGTACACAAATACCACTATCATTGTTTACAGGCCTAAGTAAATATACTAATAATAATTTACACAGGACACACTTAATTTTGCAAATGTTTTCACATCACACATTTCATATTTTACACGATGAACATAAATACAATTAGTATAACTTAAGTGGGTGTGAAAGATACTATTTTTATTTTTAATTTGAGTTAATTATGTCAAATTACATGCAATAATAACAATTTACATACATTGTCCAAAAACATATTACCTATTATCCAAATTTTAATATTAATACACACTTTGCATATATTTCATACCCCTAAAATTAAGTTGTTTGCTCTTTTATTATATATATATATATATATATATATATATATATATATGTGGGGTTTGCTACAGTAAACCCACCTTTTTTCATGAAGGTCTATTTTAGAAAGGTGCACCTTTTACTTTAGACATAAATACCCATAATTTTGCTTTTTGAGAAAGAGAAAAGCAAGGGACAAGTATGTAATTATGCTTTAGTCATTAATGTTTTTTTATAGGCTTAATAGCAGTTTTAACCCCATAACTTTTCCAAAGTTGCGATCAGGGCCGTTCCTAACATTTTAAGGGCCTTAGGCATAGTATAGAAAAAGGGCCCCTTGCATAAACTTTTTTAGCTCATTGTTGAGATTTTATTAGCTCTACATTTCTTTTCTTTTTTTTCTTTCTCTTCACTAATAGATAAATGTTTTTTAGGCACCATCTTAAAATAAATCAAATACTCAATAGAAACCAAAACAAAACAAAAAATAATAATAAAAGTAAATAAATGTAGCACATGCAAAGTAGACTGAAATTTTAACACCTGAGAAATAAAGACTAAAATTTTAGCACTTGAGAATAATAGCATTAAAAAAATTAAATGAAAATCAACACTTAATTAATTAAATTTTAGCCTTTTGGTTGCAGAATTCTCTAATATGAGACCCATAACAAAGTTATATACAAGAACACATTTATATGTTATAAGTACATCATTCCTGTTTTCATATGCTACAAATATCTTTGTCAAGTTCTTTGTGATGATACAATATTAGTGTTGGACTGTTGCTGACAGTTTGCCTCAATGGAGAATTTAAGCACCCTTAATCACTTATATCGATAATTTTATCGCACTTATGATAAGAGATTGTCTCACTGATATTAATGAGATATGCATTTATTTTGACGATTGATATCTTAACTACGCTGACACCTCAAAACATCGTGTTTTAAATACACCTCGTCATATATTATTGATAAAAAAAATTAAAAAAAAAAACAAAAAAAGTGGGGTGGACCACATGATCATAAGTGTGTCTTTACATGATCTTGCATTATCAAATTCAATTCTACAATCTTTTCGATCAATCCAAGAAAGTTGACACTACTTTATTGATATAATTTATTTATTTTATCCTCAAAAGAAAATATTAAAATTGATTTATCAAGTAGGTCCATTTTCAACTAAAATATTGTTTGTTTTGTTATGAATATCATCACAATTTATTGGCTAATAAATATCATCAAGATTTTTATAATTAATGAGACACATTATTAGGAACAAAGGCCCCAATAAAATATCATCAATTTCTTGAATAATAAATTTCTTGTAACATTATAAGAAACAAAAACGACAATTTGTTTATATAAAGGGTGTATATAGAAATCTATGTTTAACATGGGTGTATATATAGCAAGTTACACTAAAAGGGCCAAAACATTAAACAGTTCAGCCCATCACTTTTTATTTAACAGATCAGTGGTCACTGTTTGGGCCTCTTAATGAAATTTGCTAAATATATCCTCGAAAAACCAAGTCTTGCTATATGCACCCCTCCCCTAAAATTATTTTTTTTGGGCTCCCTACGGGCATGGGCCCTAGGCCGTCGCACCCCCGGCCTATGCCTAGGGCCAGCTTGCGATTTTGACCCCAAAAATAGCTACAAAACCGCCCCCTAAATTTTACACATGTGGGAGTTTTGGCCCCCATGTAATTTTGATACAAGCGGGGCAGATTTGTGGATGAGTTCGAGGGAAGTATTATTGTTCCCATTACCCGCAATGAGTGAGATCAGAAACAACCCAAATTTGAACCAAGTAAATTCAAGTTTCTCACGTCAAAATCATTGTGGGTTTGGGCAGGTACGTGCAAGTATGGGTTATGTCACCACTAATTACAAAATCCCTAGCCCAACTTACAACATATTCTCGCGTATATCAAACATTCGTGTAGTTGTTAACACAACAATGATGTCTACACATTTGATCTTTATCGTATATATGAGACATGTCCCTAACTAATAAAATGAATGAAACAAATATAATAAAAAGAAAACGGAAAAAATCTAAATTTATAAATAAAAGGCTTAAACACACTTTTTGTCTCTTATCTTTATTTTAAGGTTCATATTGGTCCCTTATTACAAAAAAACGATGAAGATAGGTCTTTTAATTTTCTTAACTGGTATCACGTTAGTCCTTTCCATGCGAATTCATGATTTTGAAGTACGAGATCCATGTGAGTTTGTGTTGGATGCACCCTCTGCATTATTGTTCAACGATTTCAGAAAGGAAACTTATGAGGAACCTCGTGAATTTTACATGTTTGCTCATATGGGTAACAAGATTGGTTGTAATCTCTAATTTGGGGCGAAGAATTTAGGGATATATGGATTTTCAATGAACCTTAATTTTGATTTATTGCGAATCGGTAAAGTGGGAAGAATGAGATGCTAACTTACATGCCACATACACTACAGTTAATGTCGTTAGCCATTATGGATGGAAATGACTAATGTGGTATCAATTAAACAAATTAAATGAGATATCTGCACTTTTTTAAAAATAAAGGACGAATATGATCTCTGAAATAAAAATAAAGGACCAAAAAGGTGTTTAAGCCTAAATAAAATTAATTGAATTTTAAAAAAAATTACAATATTGAAAAACTTGATGAAAGATTTTTCTAACAAAATTCCGGGAAAAGTTATATTAAGTTTTCCAAAAATCCAATCACAAAGCACAAGAGTGAAATTATGTTTTCTAAAAATTTATTTTCAAATTTATTCCTGAAAACTAATAAATTAATGATTATTTTGTGAACCAAATATTCAACTTTCACTATTATTACTAATAACAAATTTAAAAAGATTTTAATGCTATTTTACCAACATTTTATTTATAAATGATTTCTGATAAATAATATTTAATTATTATAATTTTTAAATTATATCAAAGAATTTTATTAAATAATATTTTTTTGCGGTTATTATGTTATCGATATTTGTCAAAAAAATCTATGAAAAACACACAAGGTGAGCTCTCAACTTTCAACCAAATTTACAAGAGTTAGAATCAAATCCATGATCATTTGCTTAAAAACTCAATCTCTTATGTTAAATGAAACACACTTCATTGGTTTTATTTTACAAGATCACACTTCATTGTTGGTAAATAATATTTTGTTTAAATTTTGCAATACCACCAAAAACAAAGACCAAAGTTTGCAAATGTATGGTAGAAATTGTGTAGTTCGAAGAAATGAAAATTGCACGTGAAGACGCGTACTATTTCTCAGCCAACTAAATAGACGAGAAGTGTTGAATTCCATTTTGATGGCAACTTTTCTCGAAAATTGCTTTTCTGACAATGATAACTTCACAATGACACAAGAAAATTATCCAAAAGCCTTCCGCTGTAGTTAATTACCGTTGGGCTAATCGGCAGCAGTTAACTACCGCTGGTGCTAGCGATAGTTAACTGCCGTTGTGTTCGTATAATTTTAATTGACATTCGCGTATTCGAATAAAAATTGTGTATTCTAATAAAGACTGATTAAATCTTATACGAAAGAATTCAATATCATAACTTATATAGCTGATTCTCAATAATACATGTTCCTAACTTATATAGACGAGTCATTACATTACATTACATTCGGGAATGTACCTTCCAACTACAACAATTATGTTACCTCTGAATGGGGTAAATTCAAACTTGCTAAACAGCAGGACTCTAACATTCGTCCGTCATTTCTATTGTTCCATTCAAAAGATTAAATTCTTGTTAGGATTGGTTTAAATGACGATATTCAAGTGTCAAAAGAATAAGGTCCATTCCTTGACACTTCAATACCTTCATTTAAACCAGCCTAACAAGAATTTAATCTTTTGAAAGGAACAATAGAAATGTCGGACAAATATTTGAGTCCTGCCGTTTAACAAGTTTGAATTACCCCACCTAGAGAAAGATATTTGTTGTAGTTGGAAGGTGTATTCCCTACCCAATCACGATCTTCCGACGGAATCAGACTGTTGATTATATCTTCAGTTGACCTCAGCAATGTTACTCGCATATCGATCCACTGGAACATGTTGTGCTCCCAAAACAAGCTCTTCACGTTTTCGTCGTTCGTTAATTTCACCCAAGTGAACGATATTCTCCCTTCGTCGAGCGTTGAACATTTATACCGAACGTATTTCACCCTCCTTGTGTCTCTGGGGTTGACTCCTTGGTTGAATTCATTAAGTTGATCATTGAGACCTTTTAACGTTACACCAAGACACCGAACCTTCAACCTCTGAGGTTCTCCGCCGTTGAATTGTGCATGAACGTCGATCCACCCGACCATTGTTTAAAATCTACACAATAAGAAATTAAAAATAATCAATGAAAACTCATTCAAACATTTCATCAAACACTTGTAGTGAAAATTTTACATAAACCCTAAAAATCCTAAATAAACCCTAAAAAATTTATAAAATTCGAAATAAATATAAATTTAAGCAATATAACTCCATTATAACAAGTATTCATAATATTCGTTAATAGCATTAAAAATATAAATGTAAGCAATATAACTCCATTATAACAAGTATTCATAATATTTGTTAATAGCTTTTCAGATCTACAACATAACTATATTAAAAAAAAATCAAAATTTAAAAATTAAACTACAACTAAAATTATAAACATATATACTAATTAAAATTTATGACAATAGCATAAGTGATAACTTACTTGTGATTTAGTGGAAAATTTTTTGGTTGATTTGGTAGAGTTTTTTTTAGAGAGAGTGAAAATTTTGAATTTTTAGAGAGAGATGGTGATGATAGAGTGACCGGAAGCTGTGTTCTGTGTGTTTTTATGTTACGAACACAACGGCAGTTAACTACCGCTGGGAACTTTTGGGTAATTTTTTTGTGTCATTGTGAAGTTATCAATGTCAGAAAAGCAATTTTCACTTTTCTCTTTTTTGTGTTTCAGACCAATAAACAAACAAAAATTGTTCGTTTAGTTCATGCTTTGGAACATTGCATAAATGCGATTTAATATTTCCTGCAACATTATAAAAAATATTCTATAAAGTCATGCAACATTACAGTATCATAATTCATGAAAATTAACGTTTTTAAAGTTTAAGATCAGGTTTTCTCTCATTTCTCATTCCTAAACCCTAGGCATCATCTTTTTGTTCTTCTTGATACATCAAAGAGAGATTGATTTAGGATTAATTTTGATAAAAAAAAAATCACTCATCTTGATTGTTTTTTCTCCCTCTTTTAGTTAAATAAGTTATTACCATATATTTTTTGTCTTCGTTCATTTACTTTATTCTATTTGTTTTGATCTTCCGTCTTTGTCCGATGTGTTTTTTATTTTTCGTCTTTATGCGGTGTATTTTTTATTTCCCGTCTTAGTGTGGTGTTTATTGATTCAAGATGAAAGATTATCTTTGATCAAGTGCAGATCCAATCAATGATTTTGACGTCGTCAACTTTGCAGATCCAAAGACATAAGTATTTCGAAGACTTGAATATAATCATATTTGTAGTAATATGTACTTGCCGTTTTATGTTATTAACATGGATGTTGCGAGTTTGTTCACAAATTTATCCTTTTTGTTTTTAGCAACTTTGAATTTCTATTGCATAAATGTACTTTATCAATTTGAATGAATAAATATCATTTGTTTTTGTCAAAAACAAAGTTTAAAATCAGATTTTGTAGCATTTGTGGCTAGTAGACACTTCTCTTAGGTTTTGGTCGGGAGTTTGGAAGGGAGAGGAAACAAGAGATTTGATGGATGTGAAATATAAGAAAAAGTTGAGAAATTTTTCACATATTTTTATAAAAGTATTTTATTAAAGAAAGATAAAGTAATATTTATTCCTGTATAAAAACTATAATTTTTGAATCCCTTTAAATTAGGAGAGTTTTGTATTATATTTTTAATTTAAAAAATATGATTGCAATATAGATTGAATTTTCGAAATTCATGTTAACCTTGCAAAACCATAATCCAATATAATTTTTGAGTTACCCTCAAATTGGAAGAGTTTTGTATTATGAAAATAAATAAACCTTTTAAAGTCCTCCCCTCTCAAACTCTTCTATTTCATTCGCTCTCATTCACTCCCTCTATCCTTTTTTTCTCTCTTTCCAAAGTCTACACATACCTTCCTCTGCAAACTCTCATACAAAGTCTTGGTCCATTTGGTTCAACATATGGAAGGAAAAGGAAATATTTTAATGGAGTGGAAGGAAAGGAAGAGGATGAGAGATATTTTAATTAAGGGTCAATTAAGTAAATGGTGCCTATAAAGATCCAGAATTTTGTTTTTAATCCCTACAAAATAAAATTACACTTTTTAATTTTTGTATCATTTTCCTTTTGAATTTTTAGGGACAAAAAATGTTGATGAAATTTTTTACAAAGACTAAAATTAGTCACGGAAAATTTTAAGGGTTTTAAAAAGTGCAATTTTTTGTATGGAGTAACAACAAAATTCTAGATATATATAGGGACTACATACTTAATTAATTATATGTTTGGTTCAAAAGATAGGAGGAAAGTTGATGAGAGATATTTTATTTAAAAATATTTTGGTTCACAATGAGAGGAGAGAGATTTTAAAATTTATTTAATGTTTTACCCTTAAACTTAATTAAATATATGACAAAAGAAAATTTTGAAAGTATAAAAAATATACGAGAATCTCTGGTTCCCTATAACACAAATTTGTTTGTGTAGTTTTTTTTTTCCCACATTGCACAGGTTCTCAGACTGTTAAGTGTATAAATATGTTTGAGTACCCTCATAATTTGAGCTACTTTTTGGGATGAGATTCAAACTCATTTAACATGGTATTAGATTCAAGCTTATTTATTTTATTTTTTATTTTGTAATTTAGTTCATTTGATTTGAGATATCAAACTAAATGGAGTTTTCCATTTTAAATCGAGTAATGTTCGAGTTGAAGAAAAAAATCGTGAAGTTTCAATGTAATGCAATTCTATTCAAATGGAACTGATCCAATTCAACTCAACTCCATGTGTCCAACTCTATTATAATCCCAAGACACGGCGAATCAAAGTTTAAATTTAACTAATAGAGTTACTCATATTCAACGTTTGACACGTTTCAAATACGATTATTTTTAAAAAAACATATGAGAAAAAAAGCATAATAAAATACTTTACACACCTATTTATTAGTGTTGGAGAATAAGTCCCACAAAGAAAAATGAGGGAGATTCTTGAAGTACTTTTTGACGCCACCTTGGCACACAACTTGGAATTCCATTATATTCAATTTTGAATCATATTCCTAAATCCCCACCATACCACATCAAAAATTAGCCATCACCATCAAATAATGGCGTGACCCTTTCACATGGGATTCTCTTTTATTCGTTTCTTTCCGAATTTCCGCAGCGGTTCAAGCCGTGGTCCCTCCCTCCCTTTGATAAACGACATTCCAAAACAGTGTCTATGGTTTCTTCCTTTTTTTACTTTTCACGTTTTTCACCTATCCGTTCACGTTAGATTTACACCAATCATTCAACGCGTTTTCTCGAAGGTTCCTCATTGAAGAAATAAATTATTAATGTTATCTTCAATTTTGAGTAAAATTGAAACTTTATTTCTGCAGATGATCGGCTTTCTACGCAGTCGGACACGTGGTACGGATGACGATACGATAAAGATACGAAGATACATTAGTTTTTTTAACTTAAGATACAATGCGGTTAAGACATATTAACAAAATATTTATATGACTCTTTATATATATTATATATAGGCTTAATTACATGTTTGATCCCTTATATTTATTTTAGTTTTTAATTTGGTCCCTTATGTTTTGAAAGTTTCAAGTTAGTCCCCTACGTTTTAAATTGGTCCAAAACGTTACTCATATTGGAATAAGTTAGTCCATTCTGTGACATGATATTTAGTTTAATAAAACAAAAAAATTAAAATAATGTTTTAAATTTGATTTTCTAAATAAGTTAAGTTTCATCACTCATATTGTCAACCCGAATCTTTAACTGTTATGTGACTGAAGGGACTAACTTATTCCAATAGGAGTAACGTTTTGGACCAACTTGAAACTTTTAAAACGTAATGAACCAACTTGAAACTTTTAAAACATAAGGGACCAATTTGAAAACTAAAATAAACATAAAGGATCAAACATGCAGTTAAACCCTATATATAAAACTATCAAAGTAGTTTATAGAAAATATGTTATGAGTCCATGAATTTAATCGGTCGATAAGAACAATGTATAATATATGTAGATGGTGTTCGAACTTTGGATACCCCACTTCTTTACATTTAACATGTGTGATATCCGATCATTAGACTACTTAAAAAAATAAACATGTTAATATACAATTTTCGTTGGTTAAAATTTATGAGTTAACATAAGTCGATCCAAACTAATTCACATGCAAAATGTTTTATTAAATTTCGATTTACTCGTTCCAACGGCCATCCACTTCCACATATAATCGATCTATGGGACTCCCTTGTAATTGAAGCAAAGAGACCGTCTTGATCTCAATATATTTTTTTTGATTGAGACCGTTGAACTCGACTCAAATAATTAACAACCCCAATGTTTTAAAATAAAAAATAACCTTTACTAGCAAACACAATCTTCGAAACGACAAAATGTTGTTTAACTTTATCAAAAGAAAAAGAAGAGAAGTTTTCAATGACATCGTTATAATTATATATAAGATAAGACAGAATCATTTTTATTTTTGACAATAACTCTTTTTTATAGAATGCTTTTAAAAGAAAAAATATATATTTTTTCTAAGAATCGATATGACGGTAAATAAGTATTGATATGCAAATACGTAAATATATTAAAAGACCGATGTGATAATACTAGCCGAACACTTTAACATCAGAAACAATTTTAACTAATGTGATGTATAATCTCAGATTATTTTAAAATTTTCATCCATTCATGAAGACTATTTACCTTGATATTTTTTCTCTCTCAACTTACAACGACAAAAATGAATTTATTTATAATGGCAATTCCAAGACTCACACTTGGTTCCATTTGAATGAGTTTGAATTTTTTTAACATTTATGATTTTGTTTTCATTTCTCTCTTAATCAATCACTTTTATTCATTTAAATAATTCAATTTAAATATTTATCTATCATTTCTCTCATCAAAATATATTAAAATCTCCCTAAAAATATATATTGAAATTACCAAAATCATCAAAATACTAAAGTGCTTTCCAGCTAAGACTTGCCCACATCACAAGATGTACAACACCGCAACAGAGCTTGAAACTCTATCAATGCAGTAATTTTAGTGTTATTTGAACAACTAATTTGGTGACAACTTATTTGACAACTATAATTTACAAAGAAAAAGTAGTACCGGCACAGAAACCATAGCAATATAGAGATAAAGTAAAAAATAATGTGAGTATGAGAGAGAAAGTTGTCACCAAATAGATGTTCAAATATCATTTCTCTTTTATCAAATCTACCTTTTAATTACTCAAACAAAAAATCAAATCTCTCTTTAAGATAAATTAACTTATGTCATGCTAATGAATTTATGCCTAATAATGAAGATAAAATCAATCCCATCAAAGGCGTAACTCTATCCAAAGAAGTAACGTACGTGACACAACACATCAAAGATCAACCTATTTATTTACAATATTATTTGACAAAAATTATTTATAATCTAAAACTATATAAATACATCACCAAGAGTTATTTATAACTTTTTTGACTAAAAAGAGAGTTATTTATAAGACCATGTCCAATGGTGTTGAAAGACCATGTTGAATGTACCCTTCAACAAGTGAAAAAGCTCCAATGAGTGTGTTGAATGAGGGTGTGGAAGAGAGAGAGGATGAATTAATTCAACATGTTTA
>Ga0228710_1007422_pt1 | contig 16182 bp, 12 predicted proteins | sample MedpolnodulmetaG_FD_177995 | JGI IMG/M metagenome (GOLD analysis project Ga0228710, IMG submission 177995) | Root nodule microbial communities from Medicago polymorpha collected in Santa Monica, California, United States - pink nodules | ecosystem: Host-associated > Plants > Roots > Nodule... | reverse complement strand
TTTATCTCAATGGAGAAACAATAACAACACTTGTTTTTACCACCAAATAGAATCAAACATCGGCTATTACAGAAAAGATCAAAAGAGAATATAGAAATGAGAAGATTTTTGGTGGATGGACATTGTGGTTGATCAATGAAAAGGAAATAATCTTTGATATATCAGTTTTATTACATTAGAGTTTAAAAATTAAACCACCTTAACTGAGGAACAATAAGTTGGGAAAATCACTTAAGTGAAAAATGAAAAGGAAAAATGGTCGAAAATTAAGTGAGTTCATACCTGTATGAAGAAGTTGATGTCTTAAAAAAAATGGAATTATCAAAGTTTAAACCGTGTTATATTATAAGGTAAGTGCTTGTTAATTTGATAAAAAAAGTAAGGGAGATTAGTGTTTAAGTTATGTAAGAAGACCTTAAGGGAGGTTGGTGTAATTTGCACATGATTTTTTTTAAAGAGTAATTTGTCCATGATAAAATCATTGAAATAGTTGTTATTAAATATTATGAAGTGGTAAATTAAAAATATATAAAAATAATTAAGATTTCATTATTGATAAAGATGTGATTATGATTCTCGTGTATGAATTGTACAACTATATTATTTAGTGACTCATTTATCATTTTTACAATGTTTTTTTGTTGGTCTATATGGCTAGATAGTTACCAAGTTAGAGGGGGTGAATAGCTTTTTAAAAGATTTTCCAGAGGTTGATAAAAACGGATTTTAATGAAATTGACTATTTGGAATATTGCTCGAACAATCACAATCAATGAATCAACAACAAGCAAATATATGTGGATAAGATTTTATCATAGAATTGAGAGATTCACGATACAAATTTTTTTTTTATACTATCAAATATTAATAAACCTAGAACAAAGTGCAAAACAATACACAATTTCAAACCAAACATATATGAACAAAAATACTATGCTTTCAATACAAAAACACAATGCAAGTGTAATTGAAGAATTGAATATACTTTGCAATCAATTGATCTAAGCAAATTGTGTGAAACCTAACTCAATGAATTAGGTTAATTTTCAATGAAAAACAACTTAGATCAACACTAGCAATAAACCTATCAATTATTCAATTAAACACATGCAATAGCAAAAGTAAAAAGGATAGGGAAAGAGAGAGAACACCGGTGTTTATAGTAGTTCACCCTTTTTCGTCCTCGCTAAGGGCTACATCTACTCTGCTTGATGAAGTACAACTTCACCAAAGTCATCCACTATGTAACAAATGTTGATTAAAATGTTTACAAGAGTTCCTTCAAATTAAAGCCCTAATTCTTCAACTCCTATGTAAAACACTCCCCCAAACTTCAAGTATCCCTTGAATTTGGTGCTTCTTGAATCTTTGGATCCTTGAATTACCCGTGCAGTCCTTCGAACTCTTCACTCGAGTCTTCAATGCTACATCCGGTAAACGGACCCCCTTCGACTTCAAGAACGGTTAGAAAGACCCCCAAGTCCTTTGGAGGTGGAATGCGATTATTCACTTCCTTTGAAACCTTGATTAAGCTAAATCAATCTTCTTGAGAGAACCAACTTACAATCTCTACTAGCACCTAGCAAATCAAAGAGACTCAAAGAACAAAGTGATTCTAAGAAAAAGTGTTTAATCTTGAAGAATGTATGAACAATGAGTTTTTGAGGAGAGAAAATAAACAATCTTGAAAATGTGTAATTTTTTTTAAGGAGAGAAAATGTGTACTTTTTTGAAAAATAGGTATATGCTTTGTAATAAATATTTTGTAACTTTCTTCTTGAAGTTATGTTTTTTTTGAGATTATCAATCAGATAAAATTAAATGTAAAATCTTTTTAAAAAAATATAATTTAGTATGTTTAGATACATCAATATAAAAAGAATTTTTTGTTACAAAATCACATCAATCTTTTGAAAGTTATTATCTCTCTCAACCAAATAGGATATTTTGTTACAAAAGACACAAAAAAGTAAATATATGTTGAGGTGCCAAAATGTTAAGATGGGCAAAATTATGTTTTATTGTTCATTAACTTTTATAATTAGAGAAAAATAATAGATTGTAAATTGTTTTTAACTCTTTAGATATTTTGTTTTCAACTCTTTAGATATTTAGAAGTTGAATTATAGGAAAATTTATTTTGATTGGGATTAAGTCTGTTTGTTCTTTAAAAAAAGATTAAGTTAGTGTATTTTATTAAGTGAGTTTGTTTTAATTTGTTTTTAAGAGAGAAAAAATAGAGGGAGGTTGAAGCAAAAGACATAAAAGGATATAATTTTGATGACATGTCAAAAAATTAAGAAGGGGTAAGATTGTATTTTTGGGAGACATTAAATTTTATAATTAGAGAATAGATTTACTATGAGGAAAAAATACAATTGTTCATTTAGTGACAAAAGCTGTATTGTAAACTAGTCACCAAATTTTTCACTTTCTATCTTGTATTTCAGCTATTGTTATTAATGAAGGCTCAATCTAGGGTGGGAGACCTTAATAGGTCTCCTACGGGTGCATTAGCGTTTAAAAACTTTTTTTTTGAACAAGTGTGTTTAGAACCATTAGATCATGAAGGTTCATATTAACAATCATGGATGTTACACACCATATGTTTCAAAATATGTTTTTTTCACCATTCTGTTTTTCTCTCTGCATTTTCTCTCTCTCTCTCTCCTTGTTTTGACACCACCACATTGTTACATTGTTTTTGCTTTTTATGAGATTTGAATCCGTTTTTCATCATAATAACAACAACTATCATCACCAGATTTCCCTTAAAAAAACAATCATCACTAGATTTGGTTCCTTATTATCCACAATAATTAAATTCCATTAATCTTCCTACTAAAGAAATAAAAAAGAAACTGAATTTGTACTCTAACAAGATATGTTCCTACGATTCAAAGAGAGTGAATTTGAGAAGGAAGGACAATATGGTCATAAGGTTAATTAAGCAACTCATAGTTTTTGGATCTTGACATGAATATTGATTATTATTATTATTATTATTATTATTATTATTATTATTACAATTGATTATTATTATTATAGGTCACAACTAAAAACTATTTGTAGCTCTCAATGATTTAAAGGTCGGAGAAGGAGAAGAATGTGAATGCCTCACTGAAAACGGATCTAAAATTTGATTATTATTACTTTTTTCGGTTGGGATCCAAATATATGGAAGATGGCAGTTGTGTCGGCAACATCGACGTCGGCGTCAACATCAGCGTTTGACAGAATTTTTGTTTAGGCTCGCGTGTTTGACAGTGGCGGAGGATTGACTACTGGCCACTGTTGGTGGACGGCCAACGAGAGTGTGAGCAAACAGGGGGGCCCAGAAGAAAGATGAAAGCTCATGAGAGAGAAAAGAAAAATAATCTAATGTATTGATTTATGATGTGCTTAACTAATCCAACAGTTACAAAAGATAATGCACCGTAGGAGACCTATCAAGGTCTCCCACCCTAGACAACGTCCTTAATGAAATGATATTGACTTTTTTCTTTGTTACAAAAAACTAATGCATCGTAAAAGTTTTTTTTTCCTGATGAATTCATGACAAGAGTTTGAGGTGGCGTTTACGGTAGGAGAGGTGAATAGATCTCCTACCATAGGAGACCATATAAAAGACTGTTGTTTTTTTTTACAACTATATTGACATGTGTTTGTAGGTGGTTGGCACAATGGTTTCTAGTGTTGCATTCTTTGAGGGAGTTACCTAGTGTTGCATGTTAGTTAAATTTAAGTAATGAGAAATGATATTTGAACAACTATTTTTTTGACAATTTTCTCTCATGTTCACATTAATTTTTACTTTTTTCTCTGTTGTTTTGGTTTTTGTGTCAATACCTCGCTTTTTTTGTAAAATTTTGGTTGTCTTAAAAATTGTCATATAAATAGATGTTCAAATAACACAACTCCTAAATAATTCATTTAAATGTAGGGTAAATTTTGGGATTTCCTTAAATAAAATATTATTTTTCCACCTAAAGTATATAGACAATATATTCAATATTTTTCAACTCGTTCAACAATAAGACATTAATATAATGACTTTATATAATGAGAGGTAGTTGAAAACATATTCACGTTTTTATTATAAATCGAATATTATGAGTTTTTACTGTAGTTAAATGAGATTCCAAAATCAATTGAATTTTTTAAATCATTGTATATATTTAAAAATAGAATTTTAGTGCCTGAAATCCCAGTCATTCAAAAGCTTCCTCCTATATCTAATGGTTGATATCCATTTGGCAAACAAAACAAAAAACAAAAAAACAACAACAAGTCTCCTACAGTAGGAGACCCAAGGAGGTCACCTACCGTAGCCTTTGCCAGAGTTTGAAGTATATACATACTTTTTTTTTATGCAAGAAAGTTTAGAAATTGGGCTCGTGAGAATCAACAAGGTTAGAGCATGTTTCAATGTTTAGCGAGCACTAACAATGGTACTTATGTGTAGAAATTGAATCCAACCTATTGATGAGTCAACTTCTTATCAACTAAGTCAACCTTCATTTACTTCATTCTAATATAAAAATCAAATAATCTTTTTTATTAAAAAAAACAAATGACTTTTTACTTTCTTTTTTATTCAAAAATGGCTTTTTACTTAAAAAATGAGTAGACATCCAGTAAAAACTAGACATGTTTTTTTTAAGTATCTTTTGTGTTTAATTATTCAGAACATCCATTCAGTCGCTCCTAAAATGTCATTAAAAATATGAAAACAGGAATTTATAGGAGGAAATAAGAATATATTATTAAAATGAATATGTAAAATATTCTACCTATACTTGAATGTTGCTATATATCCCTACCGCAAACATGGCCAACCTTTTTCTTTTGGTTGTTTGAACTCATTCTTTCTGGAGCTAGACATCCATTTTAGAAATGTAAACGTGGAAGAACACATCTATCTATACTATACATAAATAAGCTAACATAAAAGAAAAATTAATCAACACATGTAGAAAATAGGCTTGACTGCCCAACTTATTTGGTTTTATTTGACTGATTCTTTCTTTATTGATATGGCTTTGTCCTCTTTGTGCTCATAGGTTATAGCTTATTTTCCAGTTAAACCGCAGTGGAAGGCAATGGAACCCGTCTACGATACTCGGCTAGGGCCCACAAGGGGTAAATATCTCTATACATTGGGTAATGCAACATACAATTTTTCATGAATACTCCTGTGATTTCCTGCCATAAATAAGACAAAACAAAAATTAATAATAGGTATTTATTAATTGTTTAGATGGTAAGTGCAAAGTTTGAGTTTTGAAACAAATAAAATGTTTTAAGGTTTTGATGGAAATGTGGTGTCTTGATCCGTTGATGGTGGTCCTGGTTATATGTTACAAGAAACTAGATGCTGGATAGTAAAGAACTAACAAGAAGTAGAATTAACATTGCAAAGTTACAATGAATGAGTGACTGCACTAGGCATGATAAGATAACTCCTATCAGAACCAGTAAAAAGAATAAATTCAATAAAGGATAACTAAAACCAAGAAAACAATCATTGGACATTAAATATATGTCAAACCATTAAAAATAAATTGGATCAAATGCTCTATCAGTAGACATTATTTATAAAAAGATAATGTGTTCTGTGATTATATAATGCTAATGACTCCTGTCTAGTTTTTTAAGACCACATTCATTACTAAATAAGTATAACAAAGGATTGAGATGAACCTGTTGGGGCCAATCGCCTTCTTCCAACTGGGAATTGATGAGCAATTTTGCAGCACGATGGAGAGGAGTAGGGTCTCTCTCTGCCTGGCCGGCATGAATTAAACCCATAAGAGCCCATGCAGTATGTACAACATTGGATCGGCTTCCTTCGAGAGGTACATATATCTGCAATATTATTATTTAGTAAGACATCATTGTTGTCAATTCATGTTGAGGTCGGCGAATGATTGGTAACTAATTAGTAACAAATACAAACCTTCTTTGGGCTTGAAAGATAGCTCTCCCCCCACCCACCATCCTCTCTCTGTGTTGTGAGAAGAAATTTAACAGCTTTGCGAATAGCAGCGCAATTGGTATAAGTCTTGCCAGCAGCTGCTAAACCACCAAGAGCAAACCAAGAACCATAAGTGAAACAAACTCCCCAGTTTCCATACCATGAACCATCGGCTGTTTGTATATCTTCAATGAATCGAACTGCCTCGGAGATGAAACTCTCTATCTCTTTCTTCCTATGCCCTGGATATAGCTTCTTGAACAAAACTAAAGCTTGAATTGCTGATCCAGTGCACTCAACATATTCATGCTCAACAACAATGTCCGCAAAAAACTCAGTGGGATTGAGTAGCTGAAAATAAATAATAAAGGTAATTAGTTTATCAACTAATGAATGGATTTCATCCATGAATGAGTATATATTAATGCAATACTTACTTCTAACCACTCTTGAGCTCCTGCGGGCTCCCATGCTGCCAAACCACCCTTTTTACTCTGCAATAATTAAAAATAAAGTTGTGTTAAAAGTAGATCAGGTAGCATAAATAAAATCAAACATAAGTGATCGAAGTCATTTGCACTATACTCGAGTTTCCATCGATCAGATATCAAGTAGCAAGTTCAAAGCTCAGAAATTAATTTAAGTAATTAATTAGTTAATTGTTTATGGCAATATATTTAATAGCACTTGCCTGAAGCGACAACAAGACATTGACCGAATCATACAACCTTTCTGGTTCCATCTTTTCCCCCACAATCTCTGGAGGCAACATTGATAAAAGTAGACAACACTGAAACACCAGAGAGTTTAACCTTTATTAACATTCAATGCTTGTCATTGAGAAAGTTTATTAACAAATTATGTTGTTCATTGCCTATACCTTCAAACCTTCAGCGGTGCAATCAGAAACTTGCCATCCATGGTCTTGGTCGGAGAAGGTCCATGAGCCTTTAGAAATATGACGATGCATACTCTTAAAATCTCCAGAAGGGTTCTCCGTAACCTGTGAAATAAGAGTATTAGTTTCATTGCAAGACAAAGATAACACACACATTGTTCAAAGGCCTGATGAACACTAAGTAGCCAATAATAAATGCGCCCTAATTAGAATAATATAATTTTACATACTAGCTGTTATTCAATATTACTTGGCTCAATAATTAGCTAAAAGTGATCATTTAGTTGATTAAGTAAATTAGTAAATAAGGAGAGGGATCCTAAATATCTCATTAACTAATTTTTTTAAATTTGGATAAACTAGATTGGTTCATTGTGATTATGTCATATGTTTGTCATCAAAATTAAACATACCTGAGATTTCTTGATGAAATCATGTCCTTTGGCAAGTGCAGGTTCGATTTCGTCATTTAGGTTAGCGGCAAGCAAAGCTTGAACGGCAAAACCAGCATCCCATTCTTGGCTACCAAAACTCTGCATTGTATTGAAAGGAAAATTATTTAATGAATGTATCCCATCAGTTACAATAACAATAGTAATAATAATAATGATATGCAAATAAATAATTTGTACTGAAATAAGATGAATTATATATATACCTGCATGGTCATTCCATCTTCTGACATCCACAAGTAATCTTGGACCCTTGCAAGATGCTTCTTGTAAGCATCTCCATTTGGATCTTCCACCCAACAAGCAAGCATACATAATACCTGATAAATATATACATGTAAATGACATATTCGAATGAAACTAAGAAGCTAATTCCACTTCAGTCGATGCATACTGCTAAATAATCAACATGCTTAATTGCTATGCTACTTACCTTTTCCACACACCCAATGGTTAGGTATCGACTATTCTCATCCTCATAGTGGATATGCTTCATTGTAACTTCAAGGGCTCTTTTTCTGACCAGCTTGTTGAAAGGCCAGCGAGTGAGAAGCGGCTCGGTGAATATGTATAAGCTATCCCATAACAGATCTTGTATCAAAGGATGAGGATAGTAAATATCTTCCTGTGAGACATAAAATAGATCATTATCCCTCCTATTATTATGTTAAAGAGGAAGTGTAAATCCACACATTGTAAACAATTAAAGACAATGACTCTCACCTTTGCACATAGGTGACGCGATTTCGTCCAGTTAATTTTTTCATAAGGTTGAGTATGGAGTTCTTCTCTCAACTGTAAGATAAGTGGTGTGATCGGACCCACAAATCTCTTCCCGTACAAGTAAGACATAGGCATGTATACCAATCGACAATAACACCACATTTTAGCTGCAATTAAATTAAATTAAATTAGGATGAAAATGAGATCAAATAAACTCTCAACTCCATAATTCTTTTGCATATATATATATATATATATATATATATATATATATATATATATATATATATATATATATTGTTCCAAACAGATTAGCACAATAGAATTCAATGAATTGAACCTGGATGCATAGGAAGAAATGAAGGAAGGATCCAAAACTCAGGGGGCATTGGGTTGCTTCCCAACCAATCAAATAAACCAAGTATCTATAGGTAAATGATACATTCAAATTAGTAACATAAATTTTTTCGGTTAAATTTTAATATTGCATAAAAACGAATGGTAGGTACCGAAAGCCAAGTTTTCCCCCATGAAGGTATATATGTGACACCACCATGTGCCCGAATCCAGTTTCTGGCTCTAGCACAAGCATTGTCTTGACCGCCATCAGGTCCTTCTCCGAGAATTCGCATACATATATAATTAAGTGCAGTACAAAACATGGTGCTGTGACCCTCAATGTGTAGCCCCCATCCTCCATCCTCATTCTTCAAAATGAAATCACAACACGTTCAATCTCAAATTTCACGGGTAATTAAGCAAAAGAAGCAATGGGAGATAGCACATACTTGGTGATAGTAAATGTAACGAAGAATCTCTTTGCGATGCTCTGTTGGGAATACGGAATCAAGATGTCCGGTAATGTAGACACAGAAAACCTGCAATGTAGAAAATTAATTAATGTTGATTAGAGTTTAATCCAGGCACGCAGATTAATTTATGTATTGCAAAGCAAGCACATCTCTGCAATTTAGAAAATTGGCAATGGCATTCGCTGGTTGACTTGAGTCTCTTGTGGTTGTTTATAAAGATAATTCACCATCTCACACCATGATTTATGTAAGAGGAGTGTAGTAGTAAATAAAATAGCAACATTTGAATGAGATGGGAAATTTTCATTTTCATGGATTCGAATCCAACCCAAAAATACAACAATGTTAAATTCTCTTGAGGAGTGTTTTGTTGTCCACTGTGGTTTTATTCGATTTAAGAGATTAGTTTCTGCATGCTCACAAAACAAAACACTTGTGTAAACTTGTAAAAACCATGGACTCTTAGATCTGACATTCGAGCTCCCCCATCTTAAATTTTTATTAGGAAAAAAATTACTTTATGTGCCAAATATATCTAAATAAATATAAAATTGAGTAAAAACTCTTTTTTCAGCAAAACTTTGAAAATCAATCTTTTTGCCGAGAATTTTTATATATATTTTAAATTTATAAGAGAAATAAACAGGAATAAGTGAATAACTTGATCATATTAATCTCTAAAAGAGACAATTAAGTTCCGACAATTATATAAAAAGAGACAATTAAGTTCCGACAATTATATAAAAAGAGACAATTAAGTTCCGACAATTATTCTTTCAAAAAAAAAAGTTCCGATAATACTTCCTCCGTCTCTAAATAATAGTCGTTTAAGGTTGATGCACGATTATTAAGGAAATGATTAATTGTGTTGATTTTGATGGTAAAATTAGTATCATTTACTAAAACACCCTTATTAATTGTAGTTAGTGGAGTAGTTAAGTTAGATGAAGTTCAATAAATAAGGGTATTATAATGGAAAAAATAATAATAAATGCTGCATTGGTATTCTGAAGTGACAATTATTTTGAGGAAAAAAAAAATGGATAAAGAGACAATTATTGTGAGACGGAGGGAGTAATAAAAAAAATTAAAATAAATAATTTCTTCCTCAATCAATCGTTTATTTTGTTCTTGATCTTTTTCTTTCTTTTTGCATTAAAAAAAATTCTATTTTCTGTATGAGCGATAAATTATTTTTTTTTGACAGAGAACGATAATTTTTTTTGTTGTTGAGATCAATTTGTCCTTAATTCAATTATTAATTTGGAGCATATTGTCCCTTTCCAATTATTGTAAGACCTCATTGTCCCTTATGAAAGGATATGATCATCAAAAACAAATTAGTGTAAGACCTCATTGTCCCTTATGAAAGGATATGATATAAAATAGAATTTTTTTTATGCCGGTAGAAATAGAGATTGAGTTGTTTCGGTTTATTAAAATTACTTTTATTTTTAGCAAGGACCAAATTGAGTCTCTAAATTTTTCTTAGGGAATAAAATAATCTTTCTTTTTAAAGGAGGGGAATAAAATAATCTTATATAATAAATTTATTTAAGAAGAATGCTAAATAGAAAGGGGTATTCATTAAACAACTAAAACAAGTTTTTAGTGGTGTAATTATTATTTGACTAAAGTAAAAACTTTTGTTTTCAAGATACTATTTTTTTCTTCTTCCAGAAGTACTAAAAAGGTATTAGACTGATAAAAAAGAAGTATTAGAATTAGACTGATCAAGTCAGTATACTTTATTTCAATATTTACAATTATATTAATTTTATTTAATAAATATTTTATGAACAAAAAAAAAATCAATCATTTTATATTAATATTAGTAAGTACTCACCAAGGGAGGCATGAAAAATAGAGGACCTGCGATTTGAGCAGGCCAATGGCCATCACTGGTTTGCAATGCTGCTAGGTGGTGTGTGCCCCTTCTCAACGTTGTTGTTGCTTTCTCATATGTTATCTCTTCTCCATCTTCTATCTTCACGCCATCTATTGTTTGCTTAAAGTTATTTTCTCTTAGAACCTACAATGCCAACCAGCAAAAATATTAAAAAATGCAACATGGATAATGATAGATCCTGCAAATGGAAGTTTGGAGAAAAGAGGAACTTTCTCTTTCTCAAATGGGCGATGCTATATCTCCCGAACGGTTTTGCTCGCGATCATCCCGATCAAACTTATATTGTTAAGTACTTACATTTCTTTTATATATACAAGGCTATTATTTAAAATAAAATGAAAACAGGCCATGTGTGTGAATGTAAAAAGGTCACGTACTCAAGAATGAAAAATCCACCGCCAAACCGTCATTTCAAGTGTATAGCTCAATGCCTATCCAATTGGAAGTATATGAAACTATATAATAATTTAACCCAACTAAATGCACCCAGTTTTCAGGTATTGCAAATTTTCACCAAAACAAATAAATATGCAAGTTTTCACCAATAAAATAATGCAAGTGGATGGTTGCATGTGAATTCGGGACAAATTCGTGATCATTCGTTTCGCGAGATTCAGCATTACTCTTCTCAAATAATAACTTCATTTAGCATTTGAATTTCCTAAACAGCTCTAATATTTAAATATTCTTAGATCTCATATATTCATTTAACATCTTAATTTTTTTTTTTAGGGACATCGTAGTTTTTTTTCTTTTTTTTTTTATTACATCATCAATATATCACATCACTCTATCTTTATTTCTTTCAAAATGTAAATGAGTTTTGAGTGTGTATCAATCTTTTTCTTTCTATAAAGTCGAAATTTCATACATTTACTTATTTAGGCTAAAATAGAGACATAAATTCACTTACACAACATTTTCCCTAAAAAAGCCAAAAAAATCATTCTCTCTCACTTAACAAATGTTTGTTCAAATGTAGTAAAAAAAATTAGAAAACTCAAATGTATCCAAATCCCTTTCATCAAAAGTATAAATTCCAATATCTCATAATAAAGTCAAGTGCTAAAATTTATCATTTCTAAACAAAGCAATTAATTTGGCCAACGCTTGTTATTTTTGGTATTTGTGGTAAATTTGCAATTTGTAGTAATGATTGTTGGGTCACTGGGGAGTTAGGGACCGTCCACATCGAGGCTACAACAACTACATAAGTAAGAGAGACGTCTCACTCTTACCCAAAACCTTAACGTAATGGGTTTATGGATCTTCTTATTTATAAGGTGTTCAACCTTTACTGTTTTATCCGATGTGAGACATATAACTCACACTTGCACACAACAATGACGAGGGAATTATAGGATTTCTTTTTTTGAGAGGTGAATTATAGGATGTTGTGACATCAAATATTTGTCGGGGATGCTTGAGTGCACACGTATTCGAATTGATCTTCACGCATATATTGTTTTCCTCAAAATATGTTACCTTTAAAGTTACGTAATAGGTTAAGTAAGACGGTTGTGAAAGAGATTTTTTTGACCAGATTGTGAAAGATAACTGTTACATGCTGTATTAGTTTAACTTTTTCTTTCATGTTCAAAGATAGTTTAACCTTTTCTTTTTTTGACAAGAACATATGTATTAGTTTAACTTTTATACATTAGGTAAAAAAACTATTATCCACAAATAAAAATTCGTTAATTAGTAATTTGTGTGATTTTAGAATTTGATTTGATTAAAGTTAAACACCTTTAATACTGTGATCATTATTACTATTGATTAACGTTGTAAATCTATATCCTCTAAAAAATAAAAATAAACGTTGTAAATCTATATATCCTTTGTTGCAAAATATTGTAAACAAATGAATTAGATAGTTGGAGGGTAACCATACAAATAGAATATGAATTTGTTCCAAAAAAAAAAATTAAATAAGAATGGTATGTATTCATTTAGTATTGTGTCGGTGGTGAAATGATTAATGAATATACTTGGTAGTAAGTAGTAGTAATCAAGTAGAAAGTGATATATGTAGGTAGGTGGTAGGTACCTGAAAACGCCATAGGAGGTCACCACAGGGCTTGACCTTGAATCTGTTGTCATAGAAATTCTTACGAGCTTCTTCAACTTGTGCTCTCTCTTCTTCACTACCTGCTTCTGGATCATACTCCCATGTTTGTCTTCCCACAAAATTGTTTGTACTGAATAAGTATGGGTCATTCTTTCCCTCTCCTATCTTCAGCTTCCACATCTTAATAACTTCTTTTCAATTATTATTATTATTATTATTATTATTATAGATGTATAGATAGAGTTATGGTAGCTAGCAAGACCTTAATTTGATTGATATGAGGGAAGAGTCATTCATATTGCCGCTACTTATAGATAGCATAGCATTATTTGTTTTTGTATTTATTAACGTATCCACAACAACTCTGTCAATCTAATTTAAAACTATTTCTTACTTTTTGAACCAAACCCACCCTTTTGTTTATTTTAAATTATTATTTTATAGTGTCACACCTAATTACAACTATTCATTTTTGCCATGATATTATTTATTACATGATTATGTTAACAAAATCGTGTTTGAAAGTGCTGTAATTTTTTTAAAATTTAAAAATCATTATTGTGAAGACAAAAGTGACAGTATTACTTTTATCATTTTTTACTAATATTCTTAAAGCATTTGTTAACATGACCATCATATCCATTTTGTCATTTTCTTTTCACGTATGTGCACAGCTTTTCTTATTAAACAATGACCACAGCTTTAATATACCAACAAAAACATATATTCATTTTAATATTAATAATTTCTTGTTACAAATTATTATATATAAATAAATGGATCCTTTTGCGCTTTGAAAAGTATTAAATTATACATTTTTGAAGTCGGTGTTTTCATATATATCTTGTAAGTGTTCTTCCATTGAGTTGCAGTTGCAGTTGCAGTTGCAGTCATGTATTCTTCTCAAATTATCTTTATAATGATAAGCAGTATCAAGTGCTATCTCTTCATTTTTGTCTCATATGATATGATTCATCGTTTATTTTCTCTGCAATCTCCATTTATTTTTATTCAAAAAATAAATAAAATGAATTCATGAATTCAATCATTATTGATTTATTGGTGAACAGGATGGAATTTAACAATATACATTTATTGATTCATTCATTGATTATTATATATGTAGCGAGTATAGCGTGGAGAGCAGGATAAAATAAATGAAACACGAGGGAAGCGTGGTCACAAACGAGGACTACTACAAATTAATTAATTATCATAAATAAGACTATAATATATAAACAAAAAGTTGAAGGGGACCGGTCTGAGAATATTTACAAATCAAAAATGTTCTCTTTTTTACTGAAAATGAAAAAAGTCAATTGTTTTTAATTTATGTTTTGTACTGTATTTATTCAACATGTTTTTTTTGGTAGATAACATGTTTTTTATTATCAAGAGAAATTATGTGAATTCACCAACAACAAAAAAATTAAGTGAATGTTATATTATGTGAATTCATTTTCTATTTTGGTAAACTCACGTGAAATTCAAAAGAAAATAAATGTATAAAGGCGTGGGAGTTTTTTTTCTTCTTATCTTCATTCAAATGTTAAAATTAAGATACTGTAATCAAAAGAATCATGAGTTTGGACACTTTCATCCACAATTTGATATATGTACTAACGTTGCAAATATAATAGAATATTTAGAAACCAATAGGACGTTCACAAACCAAAATAATTAGTCTAACAATCAAAGTTATTTCTTTCATATATGGTCAAATGTCAATAGTGATGTACTAATGTGAGATCCACACTTGTTAATCACATTCATCTATCAAAGAAAATAAAATATATTTGTTGATGTTTGCTCAAATCAACTATAGATGGTCTCTGAAGTGACGAATCTGACCACTATTTTTTTAAACAAATTGAACAACATGTTGACTAGACATTTGTAAGATTTATGTTAGGAATTTGTGATTCACACACTCTAGACAGAGGGAGGTTAGGTCCCTATACATCGTAACCAACTTAGTTAATTACTTACGCACATAGTAGTATAGTTAACATTATAGCCGACCCATAACCCGTTGAGGTTGGGCTATGCCACATGGCTTCAAATTTTTTGGGGTCTAAAATATATATTTTAATATGTAAGGTACTAAAGTAACAGTTATATATAGTTAAAATTGAATCATTTACAAAATGACAACAATGCTCTAGTGGTGTGACCTCATGTGCTTGAGCACGTGGTCATTGGTTCAAGTTTCACCATTATTTATATTTTAATAATTCTCCTTTATAGTTTTTTTTTTCTCAAAATTTAAATTATTTGTCAATTCATGAAAGGTGAAAACCGGACCTACAAATTGCTTAAGACAGCTCTAGTTAACATATGAATTAAACTATATGAAACTCCTAAAAATGTTATTAGAATTACATTTCAACGCTCCTTAATTCAAATTCTTCAAGTTAATTAAACACATTCAACATCTCCCTCATTTCCTTGAACTTCTCAATCTTCAAAGGTTTGGTTAGGACAATTGCATCCTGGTCATCTGACTTGTTGTAAGTTAGAATAATCTTGACAATATTCACTTGATCTCTATGAAAATGAAAGTTGGTTTCTATGTGTTTATTTCTCCCATGAGCTTGGAAATTTTTATCAAGGTTGATTGTGGATTTGCTGATCACCATAAGTTTCTTCTTCGTTGTCAATCTTCATTTATAGTAGCCGAGATTGCAACCGGACACCTTGACTTACTGCATTCCAAGTTGAGATTGGATAGTTAATAATTTAAACATGCATCATGTTGTGTTTATCCTCTCTACTTTATCCCAACACTAGTCTGAATCACATAAGTCAAACTAACTTTCCTTTTTTACCTTCAAGTTTTGGGAAGATAACACCATAATCAATAGTGTGTTTAAGGTATCTTATGATTTTGTTGACTGCTTGCAAATGAGACATTTTATGTTCCTGCATGAATTTGATTACCACACCTACATTGTGGCATATGCATGTTAGGTCTATAATCGGAAGTATACCTCCAACATCTCAGAACATGTTTGTATAGTGTATTATCAACTATTTTAATTAATTGTCATAAATAAGACTATAATATATAAATAAAAAGTTGAAAGGGGACCGGTCTGAGAATGTTTACAAATAAAAAATGTTCTCTTTTTTACTGAAAATGAAAAAATTCAATTGTTTTTAATTTATTTTTTGTACTGTATTTATTCAACATGCTTTTTTTTGGTAGATAACATGTTTTTTATTATCAAATGAAATTATGTGAATTCACCAACAACAAAAAAAATTAAGTGAATGTTATATTATGTGAATTCATTTTCTATTTTGGTAAACTCACGTGAAATTCAAAAGAAAATAAATG
>Ga0228710_1007418_pt1 | contig 16190 bp, 8 predicted proteins | sample MedpolnodulmetaG_FD_177995 | JGI IMG/M metagenome (GOLD analysis project Ga0228710, IMG submission 177995) | Root nodule microbial communities from Medicago polymorpha collected in Santa Monica, California, United States - pink nodules | ecosystem: Host-associated > Plants > Roots > Nodule... | reverse complement strand
TTTAAGTGATTAAGAGTCTTGATTGAATACCACAAGACTTTTTTTAAATGACAAAGAATCTTGATTGAATAACACAAGACTTTTTTTAAATTGAAAAGAGTCTTGATTGAATACCACAAGACTTTTTTATGATAAAAAAGTCTTTTAAAATCCCTTAGAATCATGATCCAATACACCCCCAGATTGATTCTTGTTAAAAGTAATGACATACCTATTTTGTGACAACTTAAAACAATTGAGAGAAAAAGAAAGATATAGGGTAAGAACAAAATACGCGTATGAGAAAGAATTATTTAAAAGTTGTCACAAAATCATTATAGAACTATCATTTATTTTATTTTATTTAAATGTGACTTGAACAATAATTTTGTGTGTAAAATAAATTTTAAAATCAAAAGCTCTAATTTTTAGCTTCAAATCATGATCAATTATGAAGTCAAATTATTTTGTTTGAGAGCGATAAAAAATTTAAAATCAATTTTACGCTCCTAGAATAAATTTTGGCTCCTCCAAATATTAACAGACGTACATAAGAATAATCACATTCATATTTTTTTTTCTAGAGGCTAGATCTCACACAATTAAATGTAAAGAAGTGGGGTGTCCAAGGTTCGAATCCCGACCCCAGCATAAATTATGCGGACATAGGGTGAAACATGCATATTCTATTTAAAGATTCTTTCGATATATCTTCTTTCCTTTTTCTATAAGCGCTGCTGCATAAGGTTATTCAATAGCTCAGTTGAATGTCAGAATGTGATTTCTTAACCATATCAATATTATTATATTCATACAATTGCTGATTTTTGTTTTTGATAATTCAGTTGCATATTTATTTTAGCCCTTTTGACCTAAGTAATGCTTTGTTTATACCTTCTAATTAACGGTCATGAAAACTAAGTTTTTGTTTTTGTTTTTGAAAGAATGAGAAATTTGGTGATTATAAAAATACTGCAGCATTGTTTAGGTGTTGGAAATAAAAATACTGCAGCATGGTTTAGGTGTTGGAAAGTAAACATCAATAAGAAAGGTTGTGAGTATTGTCACAGATAATCATTAGTAGAATAAATAATCATCAGTAGAATAAATAGAATAAGTCTCAAATGATCTATGGAGTTTTCACAGTTCAAACTAAAAACTTGTTTGATGTTTGACATTACATCTACATATTTAGTTGCATTCAATTACTTCTATTTTCTTAAATTATTATCAATAATTATCAATACTATATGTTTATGTGTAGTGTTTCATGCCAGCCTATATTGCCACCACATAATCTGACTTCTTAGTAAATAATCCATATATATATATATACAGCAAGCTAGCCAGATCAAACAAATATGAATGACTATATATAACAACCATCCAACAACCGATAAACCAAATCAAAAGTTTGGTTGTCAAAACTTGACTCTAGTTTATATTATAATAAAAAACACTCAAATTGAGTAGCAGTTGCTATTATTCTATCTATCTTGATCTTGATAGCAGTTGTGTTTAAACATGGCCAACTAATCTCTTGAATTTTAGCCCAAAAAACATCATATTCCACGCCTTTCGTCCTCTGCTTCTGCCTCGCCCCCGAAAAGTCATGTCATGTATTACTACTATAACCTTTAATTAGGAGGTGCATGATATTAATTGTTATAGTTTAATTTCCAGTGAGATGATGATGAGAGAAAGAACTCTAATTCCAACATTTGTCTTCTGGGCTTTTCTTACAATAATCACACCAACACTTATTTTCTTGTCCGAGAATTCAAAAGCCGACCTTGAATCAAATGGTAAAGAATCTTCTAAACTACTAACACTCCTTGTTCACCAAAATTGATACAATTAATTTGCTCTTTAATCAGGCTTGTGTCTAATTAATCTCTGTGTCCTACTTTGCAGGAAATATAACAGAGACAATGAAGGTAAGAAGAATGATCGGGCACGCACAGAGTAACATCATAAGAACAGCACCGCCACCTGCCAAGTCGGTGGTTGTAGAGGAGGAACTTGCCCCAGCACCAGCTGCAACCGTATCATTATTACCATTGCCAACTCCATCACAATCGCATCATAATCACACTGATCTTATAAGCAGCGATCACAATACCACCGATGATGCTTCCAAAGTACAAGTCCAAGTCAAACAAGATACATTGAGTACTTGAGTTTAGTGAAACAACACCAAAATCAAACGGTAAGAATAATAGTATCAGTTCACAAATACTAGTAAATATGTCATATTTGTCCATACCATAAGTCTGAATTGATATGGACCGATTGGCGTGAATTATATAGTATCTTCCATTGTTAAAGTAAAATTAAAAGAGAAAATCAGGGAATAACTACTTAGAAATGTAATCCCATTGCAGATTAGTAGTTGTTAAAATTTTGTGTATGTATATAGCTATGAATAAATAACAGTATACTATAATAGCATGATGGTAGTCTTTCTTTTCCACTTCTTTCATTTGCCTTGAGCAAGAAGGTAAAACAGAACAAAAGCAGTAGCAGGAATTGGAAACTACCAAAACTCAAGCATCGTATCATTTTGAAATAGTCAGTAGTAACATACTGAGGAAGACATATTACACAATATTCCGAGCAATTGCCATTATTCGTAAGACAATCTTTACCAAAAAGAAACTTGGTGCGCTAAGACATTAATAGATTTACATAGCAAATAAGAAGCAATAAGCAACAGAGGTGGAGTGGAGCAGTTGCGGTGTCAAACTCTCTTAAGCTACAAAATCAATCAGATTATTAAATTATTCGATTATTAATAATTACAAGAGCATAGCGCACATCTCTCTGATATCTTCAAATTTATAATTGTAATTCTCAAATGAAGTGATCAAGGCATTCCTCCAGAGTGGTGTAGTTGACTTCCGGATATAAAGCAGAAGCCTCAACCCCAAAAGAAGGCTCAATCTCAAAGTTGGTGTGGTCACCTTTCACAAACACTGAGTGACAGATTGCTAATCCTACATTGTTTGGAAAAGGTGTCTCTGCAATAACAAGTAAACAAATCGCTTATTAACACTTCCATATTTAAATATAGACATTAGACCCTCTTCATAAATTTTATTCTCCCTTTTTATAAAATTGTCTTCAAATTCTAATAAGATTCAACATTTGTGTAAGATAATTATATATACCAACCTTCAATATCCCTGAGAAGTCTATCCTCTAGTACATAAATTTTTTCAAGGGTCTTCCCAATCTTCTTCTCCCACAAGGCGACAACATCGTTGAATGAGTAAATGTTCTTGGGGGGTCTGAGGTAAAGAATTTTGTTCAATGTCCTTGGGTCATCCACAGCTTTAATAGTGTAGGTTCCAATGTCTTCTTCCTTGTTGAAGACAGCTACACATATTCAACACAAAAATGCAAATTAAAATACAGTGAGGAAGGCACATACTGGATTATGCAGCTACTAGACCAAAATGCATGAACTAAACCACCAAGCGTAAAAGTAGTGGTTAATGTCACCTTTTTTATTGCCATCACCCAAGATAATGACTTTGTCTCTTGGTGGACCAGTAGCTCCAGGTTGGACAAATGTTGGTACAAAATAGCCAGCAAAAGAGTTGGTAGATACATATGTATAGGGTATGCCTTCAGCTTCAATCATACGACGAATTTGTGCTTTCACGGCGAATACAGATTTTGCTGGCTCAACGGCATGGACACGATCCACGTCGTTCCCAAATTCTGAAGGGAAAAATCTCTAGAGAGAAGAGATATTCAAAGTTTGTTAGATTCTTTAAATAGTTTAAACAATGTCTTTGGAAAAGCACACCCTAGAAGAAGCCAAAATAGATATTCAAAGATTTTATTCTGGTTTGAGAGAGGAGATATTTAAAGCATGTAAATTAAGAATATAGAGTAAAAAGTAAAAACAAAAATATGCAAAAGAAGAAGAGGATAAGGATAACCTTAACATTACTACCAGCCTCTTTAATGGCAGCGATGATTTTAACCTGATCAGCAGCATGTGTGTGACTGAGTGCAGATATAACCACGTCTACCTGCTTCATTGCTTTCACCAAGCTCTCATTATCGTAGAGATCCCCCTGCCATTCACATTTCAAACTCTAATATAGTAATATGCCTGGATGTTCATCATATAATAATATAATGTAAATTAAGAGGGGGTGTTTGAAATTTTACATGGACCAAATTAACACCCATAGTCATGAAACTGTGGAGGAGCTTAGCCTTGGTGGGGTCAGCCATGGTTGATTCCCTAACCAAAGCAAAAGTGTCATGTCCAGCCTTTACACTTGCTTCCACTGTATGTTTACCGATGTAGCCAGTCCCTCCGATTATCAGTATCCTGCTCTTCTCCGCCATCTCACTCAAGTTTTTAATTTATGAAAAATGTTTAAGTCTACGCTCCATTAGACTGTGTATACACCTTCAAACAAAAGGAAAAATAGAGTGATAGAAAAGAGATAGAAATAAAATAAGAAAAGATGTATGAAATATTCAAATATCATTTTAATTTATTGATTGGAATCATGATAACTATACACTAGTTAATTTCTATACACTCATTTCACATCCATACACCTGTCTTTTTTATCCAACAAGAAAAAACAAAAATACTACATAAACCTGTCTAATATTGTAAGTGATAGATGGGACGTGCCATCGGTCACTAACCTATTTCAGTATTCCCATTGTAGATGCAAGTTTTCTTTTTTCTATTTCTTTCAATTATTAGAAAGTTTTTGTTAAGGGAATTATTAGAATTTGTACACTTGAAATTACTATAATACCATTTTATTATAATAAATAAACAACCATTTTCATGAATTTTTTAGAAGAAAGAACTGTCTCATATCATTACCAATAAAATGTTAGATTAAATCAGACATATCGATAAATAAGTGAAAACTAGCTAAAGATGTGGCCCAAACATTTTCATAGGGTTGTGATTAGAAATTTAGAAGGTTTTTCATGTCACTTTTTGACATTTGGAAAGCGAAAAATTACATTTACTCCAATGTATATAATTTATAACAACAATAATGTCATCAAAGAAGCTAATTTACAAACTTTATAATTTAATTATCAGCCCCTAAATTCTATTTGTTCAATTTTTCCCTGCTCAATGCTCATAGTTTGATTAAGCACGGCGTCAAAGCAGAGAAAGATCAAAGAACATCGCAAGAATTCATCATTTTTCAGCCCGAAGTAACATATTCTACAAAGTAACAAACTCACATGAACGTTTTGACAAAATACACAACCTTTTTTTTTTGATATTACTTGGGTACTAAGCATGAACAAGTTTACATAGCAAATGAAATAAGAAGCAACAAGTAGGAGAGGCAGAACACTTCCGCGTCCGACTCCAAAGTAACAAACAACTCATATTATCATTGATTGATATGATATATAGATTCTCTTAATTCTTCAAACAAACTGATCAAGGTATTCCTCCACAGTTGTGTACTTGACATCTGGGTACAACTCATAAGCCTCAACCCCAAAAGAAGGCTCAATCACAAAGTTTGTGTGGTCACCTTTCACAAACACCGAGTGGTTGATAGATAATACCACGTTGATTGGAAGAGGAGCCTCTTCAATATCCTTGAGAAGTTTATCCTCTGGAAGAAAAGTTTTTTCGAGGGTCTTCCCAATCTTCTTCTCCCACAAGGCTACAAGCTCGTTGAATGAGTAAATGTTCTTTGGGGGCTTTATGTAGAGAATCTTATTCAATGTCCTTGGATCATCTACAGCTCTAATGGTGAATGTTCCAATGTCATCTTCCTTGTTGAACACCGCTGTACATATTAAAGAAATATGCAAGTTAAATTACAACATAAATACAATGAATAATAGTAATATTGCTTCTACTAGACTACTTATTTTGAATTGAAGTTCAAAATGCACCACATAAGCGTCAAGGAAGACATGTCTGGTTTCGGACATTGAGACATATGATTATATTCAATTAATTCACATTCTTGAATCATTACCGGTGCCGACATGTAAGTGTATTACCTTTGGGATTTCCATCGCCATATATGACGACTTTGTCTTTTGGAGGAGGTGGGGCGAATTGTCCCGGCTGAGCTAATGTGGGGAGAAAATAGCCAGCAAAGTAGTTGCTAGACACATATGTATAGGGTATGCCTTCCGCTTCAATAGCACGTCGAAGTTTGGCTTTCGCTTCAAATGCAGATTTTGCTGGATCTACCGCATGGACACGATCAACGTCATTCCCAAATTCCGAAGGAAAAAATCTCTGCGGACAACATATGTTATTCCAATGTTAAAATTCCAACCAACAAGAGTTTAATTTGAGAGTGTTTTAGGGTTCGGCAACTCAATTCGTTTGAGCACAAAGTTTGAGTATGTGAAAGAAAAAAAAACATTAATTTAACAATTAATTATTAGCTATTGATTGAAAATATAATCAGAATATTAGTTGGTGCTCCGTAGTAGTACTAACTATTTATTGACAATTCCTTAGAAGAAAAGAAAAAAAAAAACTATTCATTGAGTATATGAAAATGTTTGTCAAGGTCATGTGTCAAAGTCCAAATTGCCAGATCCCACTCCCACCATGATTGTGACTGTCCACTTTTGTGTGGTGTTACATGAGCAAGTCTTTATTCATCACAACCTCAAATAAAAAATATTTAAATACACATAAATGAAAAAAATTAAAGATAAAATAATTAAATAATAAAAAATGATGTGATTATATTGTTTATCTTTTAATTCTTTATTTGTATGCGCATAAATATTTTTCATTTGGATCATGACTAAATGGGATCTACTCCTCTCGCATGTTTCTATTCCACTCGTTTATTCGTTAGATTAAAAGAAGCAAAACCAGAAGAGAAAAAAAGGGTAAAAGGCACTAAAACTTTCAAAGAAAGTGTCCAGAATTATATAATAGAGAATAAAAATGACAACCTTAACGTTACCAGCCTCCTTAATTGCAGCGATAATCTTCACTTGATCCTCAATCTGAGCGTGGCCTACCGTAGATATGACCACATCTACCTGCTTGATTGCTTTCACCAAGTTCTCATGATCATACAGATCCCCCTGCAATAATTAAGTACCATTTCAAACTTAATATTATTATACGAACTCGATATATACGAGTTAATATTTCTAGCTAAAGGATCACTCTCTGTTACATATTCATATCATTTAGTATAAACATGTTACATGATCTGAAATCAAATTCATTAAAAAAAGTGGAAGGAGGAATATATTACGTACAGGGACCAAATTGACGCCTAAAGTTTTGAAATTATTGAGGAGATTAGCCTTGGCAGGATCAGCGAGGGTGGATTCTCGGACCAATGCAAAAGTGGGATGTCCAGCTTTTGCACTTGCTTCTACTATATGTTTTCCGATGTAACCTGTTCCTCCGATGAACAAAATCTTGCTTTTCTCAGCCATGGATGCTCCTTGTTTACTTTCGATCCTTTCCAAACTGCTTTTGAATTTTTGTTGTTTTCCCTTGTCTTACCAGCCCTCTAATTATAGGCAAAATTATCCGATTTGAATTACAAATATACCCTTATTTAACTTATGTCCCTTGAAAAAAGCTCATGTATTTACTCCTGTTTTATGACTAAATACATCATTTTTCTTTGTTTAGAAAAAACGTCATTTTTCTTTAACAATTTTTTACTCATTGTTACATTGGAGTACTTATTTAGATATAAATGCATTTACATACTTTTCTTTTTATTTTCACTTTAAATATTAAAAAATATATAAGAGAAACCAACGATAGATTGGTTCGGTGGTAAGGGACTTGAACCCTTAAGTAGTGATCAGAGTTCGATTCATATTCATATATATGGAAAAAAAATCGGTTGAAAAGAGAGAACTCATCTTATGTACCTCCAATTGATTAGTCATTGTTACGCAGTGGTGAAAACTCCATATCATGGTCATTTAAAAAGAAATATTAAGACCGAGAAATACATAATTTATCTTACCATTTTCTATAGTTTTTTTAAATGCATTCAACATTTTTAAAAATGACAAGGACATCTTGTAAAAAAAAAAGACAAAGACATTGCTTTCATTGTTTATCGAAAAATAAGGAGTATGTTTTCTTTAATGATGATGCATTATCGACGTAAATTAGTTTTGAGGGAGAAAATAATATTTCTTAGGGAGTCAAAGAAAGAAAGTAGTGTATTCCTATTTTTCTTTATATTTTACTACGGATCGGTAGAATATTTATTATCGTAACAAAAAAACAAAGCTTGTAAATTATTCTTTTTGAAGAAGTCAAAAGAATTATATTGAAAGCCGTGCTATATCAAGCAAAGATACATATAGGGAATTGTTCACATAGCGTGTTTAACAAATTTGATAACATCATTAAATCTCATGTTTTATGGAATAAAACCTGCTTGCGCTTCTATATAGCCAATGACATTCATTCGCAATGGCTTGGGGATAATTTGGTTCGTTTGATGTACCATTATCCTTATATTAAAGGAGATTATACATGATTAACCAAGATTACATGCATTAATTGATTTGACATTCACGCATTTGGAATAACAATGATCGTCCAATCTTAATTAGATCATATAAAAAAAAAGTAGATTTTAGTTTTAATTGTATAATTTAAAATACAAAAACCTTTTTTTTTAAGAATTAAAAAAAAGAACTTAAATCCTTCGCATCTTGATCCCCTATGATATTATTATCTTAATATGCGAATGCAAGAAATTTTGATGTTAGACTGGACAAAGATACTTCCTTCGTCTCGTAATACTTGACACAGTTGACCTTATTACGCATGTCAATGCATAACTTTGAGCTTAAATATCTTGAATAATATATTAGAAAAAATTATGAAAATTTGATATTTTAAAAATACTCATCGAGACGAATCTAACGACATCTTATATGATATTATTTATCTTTGTATATTAGTAGAAAAATACGGCCAAAGTAAGTTAGGTCAAAATTGAATTTTTTTAAATAGGTTATCTATTACGGGACGGATGGAGTAAATGATGATGCGTCTTAATCACAATGGTTATTAATCATATATGGAATCTTGATTTCAAAGCAAAGGAGTTGGTGGCTTTACTTTAGCACTCCTCTTGTCTCCTTCGTGACTGACTTCCCTCACTTTCTATCTAACGTGGGGTTGGTGTGAAGTGCTTTCTTTGATGGTTCGACCCCCACCTGTAGCTTGTTTTGGCCTTAAACATTTTGGATAATATTTAAAAGGGAGCTTATATGATACACTCGTAAATTATGGTTTAACCGTACTCTTACTTCTTATATCTATAAATTAACATTTACTAGATTAATATTTAAAAGAGAATTTTTTCCTCTTTCATCCTCTATTAATATTTTCTAGATTCGATTCTAATTGGTTGAACATTATTTATCGATTTATATATTTATTTATTAATGTATTAAAAACATTCTAGAACGTTGTAAATAAAATGATTGGCACGTTCAATGTATTTGGACATTCTTTCGCAATCTCTGTTTATTTATGGATTTTTCTATCATATTTAGACATTCTTTAACTATTTTAAAATTAGCAACTTTGTTAATTACATAGATAAATAAAGAGATTGTTTGCACCATTTTATGGATTTTTTTGTTAAAAAAGGAATAATTACATTTTTTTTTATTAATGCTGCGAGATAAAAGGAGATTTAGTAATCAAGAGTTTGATTGTAAAATAAGAATAATTTAACCAAAATTTGTTCGACTTAAAAATCGAACTTAATGACCTAAATGATTTGTCATTTGTGAAACTCATCAACTATTAAACTCAATTGCTTAGTTGAAAATAATCATATTTAAAAGAATGGTTTTTTGTTTTACAATTTTTTTTTATTATAAAAAAGTTGGTTCCACCAATTCCCCTAACACTGACATTCTTTTTTCAACAAATTGTTTGATCTACTTTCAGAAGATTTTTTTTGAAACAACATAATGTACCCCTCAAAAAAAAAAAAAGATTTATAAGGAACTTTATTTGCTAGTTCAACGTACCTAGACAGTTTTATGCCCAATAAAAAACGTACCTGGACAGTTTAGAAATTTCCCTCTCCTAGGAGTAGTTAGACAGTCTCATAAAAACAATATGTTCACTTAAGACCATTTACAATGGTTTTTCCATTCAACAACATTCAACATCCACTTTTTCAATTCTCAATATTCTATATTATTTTCTCTCTCTTATTTAACACTCATTCAATTTTTACTCTCTCCAATGGTTTATCATTCAACACTCTACCCCACCACCTTATATTTCTTATTCTTATTTAATTTTATATTTTGTTTTTACAATTACATAAAATTACAGTTGTCGATTATAATTAAATTAAAATAAAAAACACTTAACAATTTATTTTTTAGTTTTTTTATAAAAATAAAATTTATTTAAATAATTTATTTTTATTTTCTTAACTTAAAATGCAATACTATAAACTAAAAAATTTGATTTTTTTTCTGTGTTCAAATCAAATGAAGCAAGTCTCTATTTATAAATAAAAAAAATCACGAATTTTGGTAAAAAAAATTAAAAAAATTTAATTTACAATGAAATAATTGAGTTCAAATTATTAAAATGAGAAAAATTCAGATAGCCAATCAGAATCAACCATTTATACACAAAGCACTTTCTCTTTCCGCTCCCTGCAACTTCACTCGTTGCTGTCTGCGAGTGGCTTACACACTCCAGTTTTGGCCAACACATTTTCAACACGTGGCACTGTGTGGCAGGCTTCAACAATGTTGAATGCTCTCAACGACTCCCTCCTCCAACTCACCTCTCAACACACCATTACAGCTACACCACATGTTGAATCTTGCTTTCAACACCATTGTAAATGGTCTAATAAAAACTTTGTCAATCCTTTTATGGTCTAATAGCACTTTGGTGACATTGGGGTGCCAATGTCATGTGATATTGGTCAACCACAATGTTACAAGTGTATAAAATGACAAAAAACCATGACCTTCTTCTCTTTCACTAACAAGCATTTTTTTATCCTTTTACACATTTGTGATATTTTAGTTGGTCAATATCACATGACATTGGCACCCCAATATCACCAAAGTGCTACCCCAATTCTTCTCATCAAAGTTCTATGTTTTGATCCACCAGAAATGTAGTAAAGGTGTAGGAATTGGAAAAGGAAACTAGAGATAGAGACAAGGATAAAAATGGAAAAGCAAGGACAAAAAGAACTTCATCCATCTTTCTTCCCACATGAGCGAAGAGAGCTAAAAGTGGTGGGACCCACCTATTTGATCTCTCTCTCTCCTCTATTTCTCTCATGTACTACCAAACATGATGGTTTTGGTCTTTTCTCTCCTATTTCTCTGGTAGGCATCTCTCTCTTTCCAAAATCTCTTCTATCAAACACAGTAGGAAAAGTACTTTCGTCTCAAATTTTAAACTACTATGATAATTTCAGACAAATTACAATAAAATATGATTAATTTTGTATGAAAAAGATAAATTAATATAAATGAAAAAAAAAGTTACAAAGGGTAAACTTATAATTTGGATTCTTTCTGTTGCAAAATAATTTATAATTTTGAACAAAATGATTAGTTAAATTTATTTAATTTTTTCAAAGTGATAGTCTGATTAATTGTATTCTTGAAAGGAGAATGTTAATGAATGTCCGTCCTTGGGACATTGATTAAATTAAAAATTAGTAATTTTTCATCAAAAAATTGTGTAATTATTGCCGAGATAAATGTAAAAACTCACTATTTTGAAGACATGGTTTCTATTAATAAATTCTTTAACTAATGTCCTTATCGCATCCACAATATACCAATTTTTTGGTATTTAACCGGATATCACGTGTACACATCACTTACTTATAATTTTTTTAATAACAATATCTAATAAGTACTCAATCACTCTAATCCAGCACATCTAACAAAAGTTATAAATAGGTTCCACTAATAACTCTTTATCGTTACATTTCAACAAGTTAAAAGAGTATCAATGTGTTGAGGAATTGTTTGTTGCACAATGTGAGGATTGAAGTCAACGGTCCAAACAAAAGTTCGAAGGAAGCCATAGAGAGATTCCAATAACTAATAGATCAAATTGCAGTTAGATCATCCAAGGTTGAAAAAAACATTCAAAGTAACTTCTAGGTAATGAAACTGTGGGCCATTAGTTTTCCAAAACTTAAGATTCTTTCTTTTAAGTACAGCACAGGAGGAACCCCTTGAGAGAGTGAACCTAGGAGGAACCCCTTGAGAGAGTGAACCTCTCGTAAAGGATATTTTGATAGTCTAGGACACCTGCCAAATATTTATCTTCAAATTTTTTGATGGAGATTCGCTCACCTTTAAAACAAGGTTTAGACAGCTGCGATCAAGGATAGATGCATGTACACAAGGATGTAGGCTTGTGCCTGCACTAAATTTTGAGATTTTTTTAGGTGGTAGTAATACAGTAATATATAATAATAGTTGAAAGGTTGACTAAATGACCCACACAAACCACACAACACTTTTCTTTAGGCCTACATTTAAACACACACTTTGACACAACATCACAACCTTTTTTAAATATAAAAATAAAAAAAATATCAGTATAGAGAGAAATACTTATACAGAGAGATGAATGGTTAAACAATTGTTTAGTTGCTTATATATAGAGATACCTTTGTTGGTATTGAAAATGAAAAAGTCATTCAGTGTTTTCAAAATATGGAAAATTGTAGAGGACAACTATGATGTATATTTATGCTTTCAAAAATGAAATATATATAATATATATATGTGTGTGTGTGCATGTGTGTGTTGTGCCTCCACTTTGCAAAATTCCTGGGTCCGTCACTGGTTGCGACGAAGGAATGTTGCCTGAATAGGCTAAAGCTTGAGCAAAAGATTTGGTTATCCTCAATTGTGAAGTGGTGGAAGCTATGAACAATAACTCACAACAAGAATTCTGCTCTTTACCCAACAGTTTTTGCTCGTTCCCAACTGAAAATACATTTTTACCCTGCATGATTTAACTCACGCTACCCAAGCATGCAACGTGAGTTCACGCACCTTTGGTCGGTGGCGTGAGTTAACTCACACAAATTGGCTGGTTGTTCATGCACCAAGAACACGTTTTTTGGGCGGTGGTCAATGGAATTTAATTGATTTTAAACTTTTTTTTATAAGTTTTTACACGTTTTTTGACCTCATTAAGTGTACAACCTATGTTACCCTAAACCACCTATAAATACCTTCATCCTCTTCACTACTTCTCACACCATTTCTCGCATTCTCTCCTCCTCACTCTCCTCCCTCCTCTTCCTTCTACAACAACAATGTTGTTTTTCCATCCTTGACCTTTCATAAAAAGAGACATCTTTAAAGATTTCGAGAGGTTGCTTTGAATTGGAGATGATTGGTGACCAGCCTTCTTGGGGCAAAATGAAGTAGATGTAGTTTTACCCCAAGAAGGTTGGACAACCTACTTGGGGTAAAACTAAATCTGCAGATTTAGTTTTACCCCAGATAGGTTGGTTTTCTTGTGGTTTTTTTTACGCAAATTTAGTTTTACCTCATTATAAATGTATCCATTATATTAATAAAATGTAGGGCTGAGCAGATCAATTTCACCCGATCGAAAAACCAAAATACCCGTAATAATAATTTGATTTCGAATTGGTCGAGTCGGGTCTACAGGTCTTCATCCCATTAAAATCAGTCTCAAACGAATGTAATTGGACGGAAACGGTTCTCTTGATTTATTTTTGTCGAAGACCGAACCCGACCGGTGTTTAACTATAGCCTCTACTTTCTTATAGTAGCCTCTGATATGTTTAAATTGAAGTGATTGACGACTGCCCAAAAGCTGCCTGCAGGATAGCCTTACTTTTAAGCATATTTATTTATTTTTGTAAAAAAAAAGCATATTTATTTATTATTTATTTTGAAACATGTTTATTTATTTGTATTATACCAACATTGAGTAGTCTAGTATTCTCCAGACCGTCCTTACTCGTAAGCAAAAACTATTTAATATGAAAATTGTGACACATATATTGAAAAATCACATATTTTATTTTCCTTTTCCTTGCTCTTTTTTCAGCAAAAAAGAAATTCCTTGGTCTCTCTTTCTCTCGATTTTCTAGCAGTTAAATATTATTCTTCAAAACATTCAAAACTAGATATCCAGGTTCTCGCATCAGCAAAATTAAAAGAAGTTTTGATTTCCCATCATGTTTTCTTTCTTGGGCAAGATTCAACAAAACAGGGAATAAGACTTGAATGTTTAACGAGAGTTGTGAGATTCTTGACGGTGCATGTCTTTGTTGATGGTGCGTGATAAACTTTTAGAAAGTGTACTAAAAATGCATCGAAGTAATAAAATTTATAAGTTCGTATCCATAGGGACTGTTTCAATTTCTACTTGGCAAAGACTTTAAAATTAAGGATGTGTTGAAATTATGGTTGCCCTAGGCAGTTGGATTAAGTGCTAAAAATAATAAATTGCAAGTAAACAAAACTGGTTGGAAATTATACGAAAAATAGATGATTAAGCCTTCGAATCCTCTATTGGTTCATGTGGTAGCTAGAGTCTCTATGTTCTCAATGTAATTTCAGCATTTCCAACGGATTAACTTATTAGCTTTTATCAATCTCTTGATTCAAAGCCCTTTTTCTAGGTTATAACATTTTAATCTCTTAAATTGATTGAATAACTTTGGAAGCGATGTTCTAGTTCGTTAACCCTAAGCCTTAACTTTCAACTTCCTATCTCTAGTTTCATATGTTGAGTTAATCACAAGCTAGGGTTAGTAGTCAATTGAAACCTAAATTCAATTCAAGCAATCGATAGAAGCTAGTGTTAATAGTCATACACACGATATTAAGAAAAAGAAAAACATTAAGCAAGAATAATTATGAATAAATACTGAATTATATTGATAACAATAGAGTCAAAAACTACATGGATTCACAGATACAATAGATTCATCTTGGCTTAATCAAAGGAAATTAGCTAGACATGAAAAAAGGAATAAACAAGATAGTAAAGAAAATAAACTGATCGAATTGCATTGTTGCCGGCTTTGCTCTTTTTAATCAGTACCGTTGTTGCATTCCACTTCCCATGTGCTTCTTGTTAAGAAAGGTAAAATTCATATAAAGAAGAACATAAATATGTGAATGGAAATTATTCTCATTGAATTGAAAAGTGGAAATACAATTCTGATATATAGAGAAAGATGGAGCATCCAAATACTAATTGTTGTTCCTATCAAATCCCTAGCATATCTCCCTAATAATGTGAAAAATAAAAACAATACAAACAAAATCTTCCGGCTGTTAATTCTGAACAGATTGACTCTCTTTGCTATCAGTAAGAGTTCTTCTGTCGATATTATCCGTTTGATCCAATTCTTTATTTATGGCTGAGATTTGTTTGTTCAACACTTCTCTCCTTCTCCTGTCTCGTGAAGCGTGAACTCTCTTTCTCCTCCAAATTGCGATCCCACTGTGCGGCTATATCTTCTCCAATTGCCGTGATGCTCAAGCACCTTTTTCTCTCGGTCAATAAAGCCTCTTGGGTCAAAAGCCCAAATTGATTTATCAATCAATTTTAGCACACCTCTGTTGCAACCATGGCAATATTTTCCTTTGTTTCAACTTGTTTAGCACTTCCTTGGCCGATCACATTAAGGGTCCGTTTGGTTCGAGAATTAGGAGGGGAGGGGAAGAGAGGGATTTTAACGGAGGGGAGGGAAGGGGAGATATTTTAATTAAAAACGTGTTTGGTTCGCAAGGGGAGGGGAGGGGGAGAGATTTTAAAATTATTTTACTGTTTTACCCTTAAACTTAATTAAATAAAAGAAACTACTTGATTTTACAATTTCAGAGACCAACCATTGACAAACACACATCTAAGCTGCTTATTTTATCTCAAACTGGCTCATATATTTTCCAAAACAAGACATGAACCGGTGAATTAACATTCAAAAAAAACGATCAACAAGCAATAATAAGTTGAATTAAAATAAGATAATAATAATAATAAGGCCGTTGACATCAACAAAGTAGTAGTAGAAGTGGTTTTAGATGTAACAAATAAGAGTTATAGATAATATAATAATAAAAGTTGTTAAAAAAAAATATATAACAAAATAATAATAATAATTGTTATAAGAATAAGATAACCTAATAATAATAAATAATAA
>Ga0228710_1007417_pt1 | contig 16190 bp, 4 predicted proteins | sample MedpolnodulmetaG_FD_177995 | JGI IMG/M metagenome (GOLD analysis project Ga0228710, IMG submission 177995) | Root nodule microbial communities from Medicago polymorpha collected in Santa Monica, California, United States - pink nodules | ecosystem: Host-associated > Plants > Roots > Nodule... | reverse complement strand
GTTAAGCCTTGTAAGAGGTTAACGTTACACGTCACCTCCGTTAACAGACCAACTTAACGGAGGGACTGATTTGATTGACATTTTGTAAATTCAGGGACTAAATAGCTATTTCGCAAAATTCAGGGACAAATTTGGCCGATTTGTTAAAATTCAAGGACGAATTTGAGGTATTAGTGTTTTTTTAACATCAATACTTAATGGGAAATGTTAACTTGTGCCCTTGGAGCATAAGTTAAGAAGGCAAATGTAGAAAGTTTTTCTTGGAACGTGTGCATTCAATATCTCAAAAGTTGCAAAAGTTAAACTTTCAATATAAAATTTATTTTTAATTTCCTTTTTAAGTTCCTTAAAGTTAACATGACCCATACTTAATTAACACTCAATTCCTCCAACACCACAACAAAATTTACTAATAGATCACACTAATAACTCTATATTGTTGCATTTTTTTGGAGGGAATATTGTTACATTTCTAAAACACTCATTTATTTCATTAGAAAATATTAAATGAAATTTACACAAAAAACGAAGAGAGAGAAGGTCCTTATATAGACATCATTTTCTATAAGCACCAATAAATATTACTCTTTAACTCAGTACTAAATAGACGAAGAATCCACCTTTATGGATGTTCTTACTCATACCCACAAATGCATAAATTCAATTAGCGGTGTTATAGCAAAAATTTCTTTAGTAAATAATTTATAAGCTTTTATGCATGTGTTTTTTAACTTGAGATCTATCTTGACTCTAGTTAATTCTTAAAACTCTAATTAATTCTTATAACTTGACTCATCTAAACTTTAATCCATCTCGATGATAAATTTACTTTCTCCATCCTACAAGAAAGAACTCTCACGTTTGACCATTTTACACATAATTGATACAATTATTAAGTAAATTACTCAATCGTTTACTCTTTATCAACCATGATTACGATTAAATTCAAGAGTTACCTATTGTTGTGCATAAAGGCAAATCTGCCCCTCAAGAATAATATGAAACATATTTCTTATATAACGATATTCTACCAATAATTAAAAGATTCATTATTGTAAATGAAAGATAATAGTGATATTACGAAAATATTCGTACTAATTTGAAAATGAGTGCATATAATATTAATTATTGCAAAATCAAAGTGGAAAATGCTAATTTGAAAATGATGCATATAATATTAATTATTAATTAATTAAAAGGTTGTTGTAAAGAAAAAAGTTACCGAGTGTCTCAGCCATTCATTAAGCACCTTAAATTGTAAGTTTTTATGAAAAATTGTATATTCATTGCATTAGAAATTGTAATATATAACTTTAAAAAATATAATTGCTAAATTTGGAATAGTTGGAAAAAGAAACAAACCAATGGAGGCTTAAAATCAAAGATAATCCCAACATTATAGAGGATTTACAATGTAATATATGATGATGATGAAGAATTGTATGAAGGCGCGGCATTGCAAAATCAAAGATAACCCAAATATTTTTATGGGTCTCGTTAACGAGTGTCCCGGAGCACTCTTTAAGCATTCCTTATGAAGAAATTATTCTTTCAAAAAGTAAAAACTTCAATTTTCAATGCAATAAATGCACAAACTTTCATAAAAACTTTACACTTTAGGTGTTTAAAGAGTGTCTCAGGCGCACTCGTTAACATTTCCCTATTTTTATACAAAAATGGAGTTGGTTTCTCTTCAAAAAGGGAGGTGGAAGAAATTGCAGAGGGTATAGATCCAATCCAACCATGTATTTCAACAACTTGTTATACAAGTCCATTTAATAATAAGAATATCACTAATTTTCACATGTAATTAACAACCCAAGTTACCTTGAGTCCTAATTAATCAAACTAGCTAAGAGATTACACCAGTGAGATCAACTTCATACAAATGTATTACTTTTTCAATCAGACACATTATAATTATTCATGTAAATCATCTCAGTAGAAGACTCATTCAGGTTCTTCATCCTACCTTTCTCTTCCAACATCTTAACATACATACCATAAACATAAGAACAGAAACCCCACATGCACAAAACAGTTGAAACAGCCTTGACACCACCAAATGCATCTCTAAACACCAAAACGCCACCCAACACATTCATAGACAACAGAGCTGTCATACAAATCCCACCAGTTAATGAAGATGTCAAGAAAACCATACCTGCAGTTCCCATAAAACAAAACTGCCACGTCACCACATTGGCCATAACAGTCACCCAATAAACCAAACTTCCCTTATCAAAAATTTCTTCACTTTCTCTCTTCATTTCAGAAAATCCACCATCCATTCCCATACCTATAGTAGCCAAAACCGTTGCTGCAATCTCCATTATAAGCTGCATTTCCATCACCATTTCATAACAATAAACCTCTTTATAAACCTTCTCCATCACTGGTAAATACAATGCAAATAACAACCCTGCACCAATTGTGCAAAAGAATCCAATAAAGTACTCTTTTTTCGTTAACCCATTTGGTTTTTCATGACTAGAATCCAATGCAAGAAGGATAGAACTTAAGGTAAGAAGGATCACACAGTTAAGATTTGAAAAGGTGATTTTTTGCTTCACAATGATGACAGAAAGAACAAGATTGAAAACTAGTTGTGAAGATAACAAAAGGGCTGATGTTGAAACAGGTAGATATGAATTTCCCCATGAGAAGAAAAGGTTATTCACTCCCAACATAAAACCTATTGAAATTGATAAAGTTAACATCTTTGGATTGAAATCTGAAAAGGGTTTTCTTTTTGTTGAATTTAGAAGATAATAAGGTGAAAATATTGGGACTAGTAAGAGAGGAAAACCTGAAGATTGAACCCAAGTTGAAACCCATCTACTAGAGCCTTTGTGGATAAAATAGTACTTTGAGAGTAAACTTGAAGAAAGTGACCCTACAAAGAGCAAAAGGTAGTTAATAACCAAAAGGGGTATGTACCTTTTGTTAGTGGTGAACTTTTGATCTGCATGCAGATGCTGCATTGTTTTGTCAATGGAAGAATTTGTTGTTAAATCTAGCTGAGTAGTTTCTTCACCACTTTCTTGATCAATGGATTCAATGTCACTATCATTCTTCACAGTTGTCATCATGGTGAGAGATTGAGATTGATGATGATGATGATGTTGATGATGTAGTGTTGTTGTAACCTCCAAATTAAAGAGATATTGAAGAGTATTAAAGTTGAAAAAAGAAAAAAAAAAAATCTTAGTAAAAATGTAACTGATCAGTTCATGTTGTTTTGTTACTTTTCTATAGTTGTCAGTCTGAATGAGAAACATCTGTCATCACTATGTGTGAGGTTGTTTTTGATCAAACTCCTATGTGTGTGTTATTTTCAAGAAGGAAAAAAAAAATGAACTCTTACTTGTGAAGGTGATGTTTCATTTCCACTACTACTTCTTGGGTTAAAAACTTGGGTAGCAGGGTGTCTTTGACTTCGATGCCTTTCGGTGCCTTTGTTTTTATCTCTCTCCTAATCAATAATTCTCTCATCAAAATAATTTATTTTATTCATTCCAACATCACTCTCTTTCCTCTAAAATACACTAAAGTCACCAAAATCATCAAATACAAAGTCACTGAAAGTGCCACCCACTTGGTTGACCACATTGAAAAACTAACCATTTTAGACAGTACACTGAACTTATCCAGTGCCTCTATACTAACGTTACTGTGCCTAATATTAATTGACAACAATTTCCAAAACAAAAAAAGTTCCTTATAATTTTTCTCTTTATTTCAAAATAAATGTATAAAAAAAATAGTTTATCAAATTATTGGGTCATGTCAACTTGTGCCCTTAGGGCACATATTAAGCATTAAATTCTTGCCACTAATGGTAAGTATTAATTGCAAAAAATTAATATTACATTTTTTAAGTAATAAATTAACATGATTTCCGATACAAAATTTCTATTAATGAAATCCTTAACATGTACCCTAAAGGTACAAGTTAACATTTCCCCAAATTATTATAGATATGATATTTGTTAAATAAAATAATAAATATAATATTATAAATTCAGTAATAATTATAATAGTATAAATGCAACATGAAAACAATAAAGTATAATACTAACTAAATACAAATAAGAAAAAATAACACTCTTCCAATGACTATTACAAATAAATATAAATTTTAGATTCATTGAATGTTTAATTTATCTAATCACTGTTATAGACTAGATACGGTGATTATTTGATCAATATAAAAAGTTTTTTTTCTTATAATAATGACCAAATAAAATAAAATGTTGCATTAAAATGTGAAAATGACACTTATTTCAAAACATTTTTTAAAAGTAAAATTCATTTTAAACCAAAGAGGATAACCTCATAAATGTTCTTAAGAAAAGAATGAATGGTTGTTCTTTTTATTAGGATTTGAATTCTTTTAAATCATTCATCATTAACTGAAACTCATTAACCATTTGTTCAACAACTTAAATTAATTTCAATATATTATAGTATAAGTTATTTAAAAAAATATGAATGGATGTTACAAAATTTCTATTTTATACATAAATGTGTCAAACTTTGACATTTCATCTTGTTAGACAAATTTTAGTCAAAAAAAAAAAACTTCTAAGACAAATTAAAAGTAATAATAAGAGATACATTTAAAATAATAAAAAATATGAAATTGTCTTAGTATTTAAAATAATATTTATATTTAAAGATGAATAACTTTCTTTTCTTATAGAATTTTGAATAGAGATAAAGGTTGTTCTTTAAAAAAAATAGAGATAAAGGTTGTATATAAAGATAAGTTCAAAAAAAGAATAAAGTTATTATTTAATCTATCCTCAGTCTATACATAAATTTTTAAAAAATGATATATTTATTTCTTTTGTTATATTTATTTATAATTAGACTGTGTTTACTAATTAAAATAATAATCTATCATCTTTTGTCAAATTTATCCCAAAAATAAGAGAGAAAACGCTTATCTTTTTCGGTAATTAAAAGGGAAAGACTTTAATTAAATTTTTTTGGTTTCTCACAACTTTCACCCATAGGATGTAATCTTATATGAAGCACCATCGGACGATAAATATTGATATTTATTCTAATCGAAGTTTAAATATTTGTTGGTCAAGTTGTGAGAGACCATGCTAGATTCAACTCATTCAATCACAACATTTGTATTTTTGAAAAACAATATTAAATTTTACTTTGACTCATAAACATTATTAAATAAGTAAAACATTGTTCTTCAAAGAAAATAATTAATACATTAATTGTTTTTAATGAATTTTAACTACTATAGGTCAGGTTCATGCTTTCAAAAGTTATTATAGGTCAGGCCAAACTTTTCAAACTCTGACTTGGCCTATTTCCACCCCTAATCACATGGGAACACATAAAGGGATTTATATGTGACTCAAAGAGCACCTCAATTATCGAGAGTTACCTTGCAACTCTTTAGTAATTTGGATAGTCGCCTAGGGTATCTCAGGGGACTTATCTGGTACTTCTACTCTAAGCATTTGGATAAGTCCTAGTTGTCCCTACGTGTTATATGCATTATATTGCATCTTGAAGTTCTTAAATGTGTCTGTGTGTTGGGATAAATGTAAAAGAAAAATGAATGTGTGAATGTATCATTGTGAAAAGTGTATCATGCGGCATAATCGATACCACCGCAAGTGAATGATTTTATCATCATAATAAAAATCAATCTCACATGGACATGTGATCATCAAGGTAAGTCTTTTTTCTCCCTATTATGCAAAAGCAAAGTAAAATATTTTTTTTTATTTCTACAAATGATGCAAGATGATTTGAAATCAGAATAATATATGTTTTGAAAATATGCAATGGTAAAAGGAGCCTCTGAATCACCGATTTCGTTGATGTGATGAACAAACCAAATCTTATTCCATTTTGTAATAACACAAACCTAGACTACTGATTAGTGACCAATTTTGAGTATTTCGTACTAAATGATAATTATAACTAACTTAAGCAATTAGATTTAGAATAGATGGTAACCCACTTGGGTTGGCCTAGTGGTATTGGTTTGAAACTTGGGAATGTGCTCCTCCTCAAGGTTTCAGGTTCGATTCTCTCTAGTGCCAATTTGAGGGGGTTAGTTTACCTTCTTCAAAATTTTTTTAGAATAGATGGTAAAATAGGCAATTTTTAATTTACGAAGAGTAAAATGGTAATTTTTCTCTCTGCCTTCTACATCAAGCCCTTGAAACTCATTACATGTAAACACCCAATCATTCAATCCGTATTGGAAACACTAAGAACTTGGGATTTAGAGAAAATAAGGAAGAAAGTTAGGGTTTCTTGAAGTGAAGATATATTTTGAGGAAAATGCCAAGATTTGAAGGAAGCTAGGAGAAAATAGAGGAATTAGGAGCCAACATGCCAACATATTCAACCTCTTCGTAGAAAATCAAAGGCGGGTTCCCTTCCCTCACCCCTCATGCATTGGGTTAAGGATTAATTTGAGAATTCACGGATTTTAGTTAATGTATGTAATTCTAAGTAATTGGTGTTATGTATGTTAATGCATATATTAATTATGTGTGATTTATTTTATGATAATTTTTCTTATGCGCACTACTAGTTTAAGATAGGTTCAGGGGTCATAAAAGGCCACAAGTTGCTGAAAATTCGTGTAGGAATTAGTGAGAGAAGAGAAAGTAAAATTTTGCAACCCATATTTGTTATACCCTGTTAGTAAAATGCACATATCTTTTTCTATAAACATCAATTGTGAGTGAAACTTGGACCACTCGAAAGAAAACAAAATTAACTACATGATAGACCACTGACATATCCAGAAATTTTGACTGGTGGAGCAAGATTTCTTACAAGAAATATTTATACAAAATTTTAAAGAATGTGTAAGTGATCAATTAATAACATCATTATCATTGGAAAAAAATTGAGATTATAAACAATATATTATTATATATTAGAAAAACTAAATATTTATTTATATCTACAAATTAAAATTGTTCTTTATGTGTCTTTATAATAATTATGCAGAATTTTGTTAATTTGCATCACTATAAAAAAATATCTCTCTCTGTGTATGTGAAAAAAAATGATTCAAAAATTTATCCAGGCTCCAGTACAACCCTCAAAATACCTTAGTTATCTATGCTTTAATGCTTTCAAATTGATATGCTTAGGTGAATGTCTAACTTGATCAAGATGTTAGCATAATTGTCGGTTGTGAGTTCAAGTCCACATATGTTCTTTAATTTTATTATTTACTTATAAATAAGTGTCTTAAGTGTCATTCATTATTAATTATGTTATTGACATGGAATGTATGAAATGAATTATGTATTTTGGGCAAAGTTCAAATTCATGGTATGATTCCATGTTAGTGGTAAATATAAGGCTTGCCCGTGCAATTCACTTTTGAATCATGCATCAATTACTCATTTCTTTCAAAATAGATTGATTCATTAGAAACCCTGTAATCAAAGTCTGAAGGGTAAAACTAACTATTTCGATGACTTTTGTTTGTGGACAAATACAATTCTAAGTTGGTGGAAAATTGATAAATGCCAAATTACTATTATTTTTCATAGCACTTACCGAGTTGTGTTGAAAGTAATTTGGTATAAAAATCCGCAATTCTATATAAATATTGTTTATATTTGTAAATTACGCCAGAAAACTATTAAGTCTTTTTCCCACACCTTTTATAGGTTTTGGACAAGACAACACCAATATTGAGCAAAATGAGGCAAACACACGCGCCATAAGCCAAGCCAGAGTATTACAAAGACATATGGTGAAAAGCCTGATTCATTAGGCGAGCTTAGAGAGGTGAAAGTGATTCAAAACATAGAGTTCTAGAAGGAAAAGTTTAAGGCAGTTCGCTAGGGGGAAAAGTTAAGTAAGGTGAAAGCGAGCCAAAACAGAGAGTTCTAAAAGGAAAAGCTTAAAGTGGTTCGCCGGGGGGTTTGGTCTTCCTAGCAAACTAAGGAAGTTCAAGAAAATATTTGAAGACAACTGGTTTTTACCTCCAAAGAAGAAATCTTGATTATCTAGGCAAGCCTTACCTCGTTAGTCGCCATGCAAACTTAACATTACAGAACCTCTATAAATAGAGGCGTAGGTCATTTTAGTGAAGGTTAACAATTGTAAACCGAATCAAAATAGAGAGAGAGAGAGAGAGAGAGAGAGAGAGAGAGAGAGAGAGAGAGAAGCTTGGAATCAAGCTTGGTGATGCTTCTACAACATCTATCAACTCTCATGTGTTAATTTTGGATATCAAGGGTAAAAAAAACTCTCTTTTGTGTTGAGATTGGATGTAAATATCTAGGAATCTATGTACTATTCTTAATCTGGCTAGTTGTATATAATTTATGCATTAAATATAATCTTTAGTTTAAATCTGTTCTTAGAGCTTTACCGACGATGTAGTATTCTGTAATTGATCTTTTGATTTAGTTTGAGCCTAAGTCGGCCTTACTATCTAAGAGACACGATTTAAATATGTATAGGTGTTATGCTGTTAAAGATGGTTGTAAGGTCTATATTCGTGTATAACTATCCGCATGTATGTCACTGAAACAATAAGCTATTTTGCCAGCAATACATCAGATATCAATTGGTTCAATGGATCTCACATCATTAACCAGAGATTGAGACGTATGCTTAGTGATATTTTTAGTTATATCTGAGGCATAAATAGTATACAATTGATTAAGAGTAAACATATGAGGAATAATTATTGAAATTAAATCCCAACACAACTTTATCTATTTTGTGTTAGTTTACTTTGATTAAACGTCAACCAAACACTTTTACCAACTTTGTTCAGAATTAATGCCAAGCACGATATTTGTGGATTTGATGTTTTATTTTTGATAAAAACTGGCATACTTACTGTTGTACAAGGATTAGAGAATCCTCTTTTAGTAATCATCTCATTGGGTTCATTATAGTCAAAGTTTCCTTAAAAGGTAGATTGGATTTAGTATAGAAAAATATTCTCTACACTAGGTTATGCTCATTTTGTGATTTTATTTATTTATGAATAAGGGAGGATGTGTTTATTGGACGTAACCACATATAATTAATATGGGTGCCATCAAGTTTGTGGCAAAAAGTTTCAAATGAGAAATTGGACGTCAATGAATTGTTAAGTCTGTTCTGCAAGTCTCTCGACACGCTTAATTAGGTGAAGTGCAGAATGTTTGAAATGATTTTATGGTGACTTTGGTGAAGAAAGGAATAAAAAGTTAAAAGACAATTGCGAGAAACTGATTCATAGCTCAATTGAAATGACACATGAGTACATCAACGAGTGGATGGTTATTCATATTAGATGCAAAGCAGCAAAGAATATCAGAGATATCGTGAATCGTGATAGTGCAAAGGTGCTCAAATGGAAGAAGTTGGATGTGGGTGAGTTCAAGTGTAACATTGATGCTACAATGTTCCGACATCAAAGAATGGGTTAATAGGTCTTTACCTCCTGTAATATAGGTCATTTTCGGTTTTCCTCCATGTTAAAATTTTTTATTTTGATTCACCCCCTGTAAAATATTTTTGTTTTGATTTACTCCCTTAATAGGCCAAACAAAAACGAAAATTTCTTGAAAATAAAATAAAATAAGTTTTTGTTTGACCTATTAGGGGGTAAATCAAAACAAAAATATTTTACAGGGGGTGAATTAAAATAAAAATTTTACAAGAGAAAACCAAAAATGACTTATATTATAGGGGGTAAAGACCTATTAACCCTCAAAGAATTATGGTATTGTCATGCGCTGATGGAATGATAAAGGACAATTCATTCGAGCCAAAACGATCTTGAAGTATGCAATTTCATCACTAAATGAGGTTGCAACTTTTGGTTTAGTGGAGTTTATTTCAAGTTACAAGAGTTAGGAATTCATCGTGTTACCATCGAGGCGAATTGCAATATAATAGCAGCTAACATCAATGGAAGACTACAATACGCAACTAAGTTTGATACGTAAAGCCTTTTAGGTGACAATTAAATCTTGTTGCGTATACATTAGCAAGGGCGTCAAGGTTTCATGTCAGTTCCTAAGTCTTTGATTTGAGTCCAACATATACTACTTACATTATTATGAACTAGCGGAAAGACGAATGTTAAATTTGAAAAATATTAGATTGTTGTAGGAAAATGTTTAAAAAAAAATTCAATTAAAATATAGTTAGTTTTCAAATTTCCTGTAATTTAGCATACATTTAGATTTTAATTTAAAAAAAAGTTTGGGTTGCAAAGGATAATTTTGTATAAAAAAAGGTCCGACCAAAAGATTGTTTTTTTTTTTAAGAGGCTAAAATGAAATATATTACCAAATAAAAGTGTCCTTCCTTGCACAAGGTGTACCAATGATAGAACAACAAGGTCTGAACAATATTTACAAAGGGAAACAAAACAGAAAAAGTGATACAAATAGAAAGAAACTATTAGCCTATGCCCAACATGGTGAATGGACTAAGCCACCAACCATGAAAATTGAAGGGAAGAGTAGCGTACTTCGCCTTCAACCACATATAGGAGATGGACTTAATCCTATCAACCACCTGATAAACGGGGCATTCTTTGCCTTTGAACAGCCTGTTGTTTCTTTCCTTCCAAATTTCCCACACAGTTGCAAACCATATAACCTGTAAAATTGAACGCTGCCTCTTTTCGATACCACCACAAAAGCCGAACTGATGAAAATGATCAGGCACATAAAATGGGTTGGCCACTGAGACGCCAATCCATCTATAAATCAAGTGCCAAGCAGAACCAAAAATATTACAATGTAAAAATAAATGACAAGACGATTCAGCAGAATCACACCCTGCCACACACATCCTGGAATCATGGTTAATAACACCTCTCCGGAGGAGATTGTCCTTTGTAGGCAATCTATCCCGAAACAAATGCCAAGCAAACACCACCACCTTAAGAGGCACATCCTTATGCCAAATAGAAGAAACATCGACTGGTAATTCAAAATGCAGTTGAAGAGTAAGAAAATTATAAAGACTACGAACAGTGAAGGCATTTGAGTTCTCCAAAGTCCAAAGCCATTTGTCTTCCCTATTGACCTGCAATGTAACATTAGCAAGCAGTAAAATGAGTTCCCCCACCATCTCCTCCTCCCAAGCAAACAACCTCCGCCTCTACCTCCACGCCTCTCCACCCTCCCCTCACCCTAACTGCAACATCTCAAACACAGACTCCCATTTAAGAATTGACAACTCAAATAACCTGCTAAACCTGACTCTAAATGACACCCTTCCATGCCAAACGTCGAACCAAAATAGAGTTGTCCTCCCGTTTTCAACATAGCAACTCACATGATCGCTGAACCAATTCTCCCTACTCAGATTGTGAACAACACGCCACCACTCAGAAGCCTCACGGCCTCCTCCTTTCAACCTCCCCTCATCCACTCCATACCGCGCCGACAACACCCTAAACCACAAACTATCTATCCGGAAACGATACCTGTTGGAGCCTTGAAAAAAGAAAGAGCGTAAACAGGCAGAGATGACAGGACAAATTTCAGTAAAATTAGACGGCCACCAAAAGGTAGATGTTTCGAACTCCAACCCGACAGTCTAGATTTGATACGGTTCAGTAAAGGTTCCCAAAAGGACAAACGACGAGAATTACCACCAATAGGCAGACCCAGATACACAAAAGGTATAGACCCCACCTTACAATTCAAAACCATAGCTGCTTCAGACAACCAAGAAGATGCAACATTCACCCCAACCAAAAAATTGTTAACTTGTGGTTAACTTTATATAATAAGATAGATGAAATGAAATAACTTTATTTGTGTAAAAAAAACAAAGTTGATATCATACATTATTTCTCGAGATCAAATCCTTCGCTATGCACACTTATTCTTTTCCAATATTTATTTTTTGCCTAGTTACTAAGGAAAAATTTCTCAAAAAGATAATAAATATGTAAAAAAAAAAGGGTTAATAGTGCTTTATCCCCGTGTAAAATATTTTTTTTGAATCTCATCCTTGTAATATGAAGATTTTTTGGTTTTGGACCTTCATGGAAAATTTCACCCCCTATAATTTGAGAAAATTTAGGTTTACCCCCTTGTAATTTGAGCAAATTTCGATTTACCCCCTGTTAATTTGAGCAAATTTCAGTTTACCCTCTGCCATATCTTCCATTTTGTACAGTCAAAATTTATGAAGGTCCAAAACCAAAAATATTCAAATTACAAGGACGAAATCCAATTTTTTTTTTACAGGGGGTAAAACCGAAAATGACCTATATTACAAGAGGGTAAAACACTATTAACCCAAAAAAAAATATGCCTTGGACATGAGGAATTCCAATGGTTTAGCCTAGTGGTTAATAGTTGACTCGAAAGTCACAGGGTTCAAACTCTACTAGTAGCGTTGGAAGGAGGTAAATACAAATATCTTTATAAGTGTTTTTTAAGTTCAAAGGTCTTATATGCCTTGGACTTTCCATCACCTTAAAAAAATTTAAACAAAAGGTATTGAACATGGGAACTCTAGTTTACAACATTTTTTTGTTTTTTAAATTATGAACTAGATTGATGGATTTGAAATATATTATCATATAAGTAGTGGTGAAAATAGGTCAGACTTCTGAGTGCCAAACCAATCAATATGTCCTTAGGTATGAGCCTACTTGCAGCTCAGGCCGAACCATACCTTTTTTTCATTAGACAATGTTGAGTTTTTTTATTTAAAAAAAGTTTATTTAGGTTAACAGGTCAAACTTCGAGCCTCAAAGAAAGCATGTTAAACCTACTTATAACTTGAAGGTGTTAATGTGAAACGAGTCTTTAAACAGGCTTGTAGGTCTTAATAGTCTTTTAAAAGGATCTATGAGAAGTAACATGTCATCTTGGGCCTTGGTTTTTTTTTTTTTTGAACAAATCAAACATAAAGCTGGCAAAACCTTGCTCGGCGAAACATATTTTTCATCCTTACACACAGTATGTACAACTTAGTAATTCTTAAATGAAAAAAGCATCTGTAATTATTTCTTTTTTCTAACCCATTGTAATTCGAATTTTTGACTGTCATAGACGATTCAAAGTTGAGTTCTGCTCTTTACCCAAAGCAAATTGCTCGGTCCCAACTGAAATTCTGAAACTACCCCTGCATGAGTTAACACCATGTTGATCCTTCAAAAAAATCAGTAAATTACGGTACATGCACATACATACCCCAAAAATTCACATTCTTTTCACTCTCTAGACCTTACATTGCATTGGGCCTACACTTTGTGTACTATCATAAATTTGCATTTTACTTTTCCTTTTAAGACAAAAGCAACAAATTTAAACACCAATTATATAGTGCATTATCTATTATCAATGCCTTGGAGAGGAATTATATAGGTTCCTATATATAGGGGAAGCAACTTTTACAGGCATGTGAACGTTTGATGTTCATATTTTTCCTTCGTTATGGTAAATGCATGGACATTACTAGTATGTTTTGAAGGGCTTTAATATACAGTGGTTGGGTTTGAACTCTTTCTAATTTCAAGTAGTTTTTAATCGAATAACTTCCGTGTTGTGTTCGATCCCTAACACTTAGAACATGCACTTTATTTTTTGTTGCTAATAGAAACATGCACTTTTTGTCAAACTAGCTTTGTCATTATTTAATTATAGTTTAATTTAGTTATTTATTTTTATTTGATTTTTGAAAATATTTAGCTCTTTATTTATTACAATAACATTTTAAAATTATTTCAACATCAGTTATTCAAATAATTTTGACTTGACCAGTTTTATTTATAAAATTATTATTTTTAAACAAATCAAACTCAATTCATTTTATTTGATTTTGAAGAAAACTATTAATGATACGTGTATCTATGATCACTATGAATTTTTTTTAGGTTAGAACAATTTAGGCCCCTTATTGATGATCTACTCTTGCAGAAATTAAAGTGAATTCAGGAACTTCATATTCACAGAATCTCTTGGAGGCTTACGTAGAATTTGTTCATATCAATTTGAACCTAGATTACTACATAACTGACACGACACTAATATATGAATTTGTTCATATCAATTTGTCAAACCTAAAATGAAAGGCTTACGTAGAAGGTGTGGGAAATGACAAACCTCTAAGGTGGGAAAATGACAAACCTCTAAGGTGGGAAAATGACAAACTCATACGTACACCTCCACTTTACATTAAGTACTTTGGATCGTTTACCTTACCGTCTCTTTCATATACTCTCTTTTAATCGTGATTTTGAAAATTTTCACCCTACTTTTTAACTCAATTAAGTCACCTAATCACTAGTCTGCACTAATAAGCCACATTATCAAAATATATTTCGTTCTTATATAATTATTAGGCAATTCAATAACCAAAAGTAAAAAGTACCACATGCATTATGTGAACCCTTTAATAAACGTCACATTCGTTATAAACTACCTTTCTTGTGAGCAAAAATAAAGATTTTAAAGAGGAGTACTAAAATACGTTAATTTCTTAGAATCTTTATTTTTCCTCACAACAAAGGTAGTTTACAACGAATGTTCTGTTTACTAAAATACGTTCAATTATTATTTCTTTACTTCAAGTCAAATTTTATTATATAGATAGATTTAAATTTCGGTTGTATCTAGTATGAACCTCTCAAAAGAGACTAAAGAATGAACCCTTATCGTATTTAGTAACAAACAAATTTATATAATAAAAAATTAAAAATAATATATTACTAAAATGTATTCAAGATAATAAGATTTACCTTTACGTAAAAAACTTTTATCATTATTTTTGAAGATGCTTTAAGAAATTAACATAATTTACAAAGTAAAATCATAATTGTAAATTTTTTATTTATATGAAAAAACTAACTAATTGCAAATATTTTTTCCTTCTGATGGGTCTAAAACTAGGGCATTTGCCTTGCCTTTGGCCTAACACTTTTATTATGCAAAATGTTTGAATTTTAAAGGTGTTAGATTTTGTTAAACAGTATTATATTAAATATATAACAAAATATGTTTTTTTTAATGATTTAAATTCTTCTGGTGAATGGAATATGAATTTCTTGATTAACAATTTAGTCCTGTAACTTTGAAACCAATCAGTTTGGTCCCTAAGTTATGCAAGTTCATGCAACTTGATCATTTAACTTATAAAAACATCATATCAATTTATGAGAGACCAAGTTACATTAATAATTTACATGGTTGGGCTAAGAGATTGAATGGGTGACGAAGTTAAATATTCATGATTCAAATCATGATAAGGGAGAAAATACTAACATTTGTCACTAAAAAATGTTACATAAGTTTGTGGAACCAAATTTAGTTAATGTACATAAGTTTGTCACTAAACTGAACTTTTAAAATAAGTTAAGTAATTAAATTGAGCGGTTTTAAAATTACAAAACCAAATTGAATTTTTAAAATAAGTTAAGGAACCAAATTTTATTGGGTCCCTATAAAAGATATAATCCTTTCTAAAGGAATGAACTATAATAAAAAAAATTCGTGCAAAATTTTTGGATCGAAATATAAACAAAAAACTATTTCTATTATTTAACCTAATATCTCTATAATGGTGGATTCTAAGGTGAGGGAGCAATTAAGTCCCTCACTGGTGTACCATCTATAATATACCATTAGATTTTTAAAAATGATCTAAGGGTTCAAATTTTATTAAAATAAAGAGAGTAACACATATGCCTTCCTCCACCTAATCTCTCATCTCCTCTCCTCTCCTTTTTTTTTTCTCCGGCAAAACCTTCATCTCTTAATGTCTTCTTTCTTATTCTATTGGAAAGAGAAAACCCAAATCAAAGAACCTAACCTTGTAACAATGAAAAAAGAAAACCCAAATTAAAAAAAAATCTTAAACCTTGTAACAACCGATTGAAGCTTGACAGTTGATAAAAAAAAACACAATGCAAACGAATATCACAACCTTTAACATTCTAGATTTAAAGATTCAGTTTAATTTTTATAGGCAATTGGTAAAAACACAATCATTGGAAATCTTATAATTTATTCATGAATAGCCATAATTTTTATCGTTAATTTTTTTATTTGCTTCAATTTACATGCAGATCTAAAACCTTCTATATACAAATAGTCATAATTTTTATTTAATTGTTTATCCATGATCGTCTTCATTGCTAAGAGACCACCGTCTTCATGTTCATCAAACATGAGAAGATTTTCAGGTTCATCCAT
>Ga0228710_1007414_pt1 | contig 16194 bp, 8 predicted proteins | sample MedpolnodulmetaG_FD_177995 | JGI IMG/M metagenome (GOLD analysis project Ga0228710, IMG submission 177995) | Root nodule microbial communities from Medicago polymorpha collected in Santa Monica, California, United States - pink nodules | ecosystem: Host-associated > Plants > Roots > Nodule... | reverse complement strand
ATCCTTGAAATTTTTTTTTTTTTTTTTGACAAATCATGCAATATTCTTAAAAGTGACTATTTTGTTTAAAAAAATGATTTTTTTTCTTAAAAAAAAACTAGAACAATCGGGCTCTAAGGGCTATTTTTTTTAAAAAAAATAAAATTGGCTCTATCAACCAAAGCTTCATGCCATTTATCAAAAACTTTTATTGGCTAAGCAAATGAACAACCATGAGGTGGTTTGCTTCACAAACTATCTTCAGTGTGTCGACATCTTTCAGGGTCAAACTTCAATATTTCACAAGTTTGCTATTTTTATCCAAAATGTCAAAGATCTTCTTAATCAAGATTAAAATGTCCACATTGTCCATTCTATGTGAGATGAAAATAGTTGTGCTGATATTCTTGCTAAGCTAGGTGCTTCCTCTATCATGGGCTACAAAGTCCATCCGCGCGTGTCTCTCAAACCTTTTCAATACACGTACTATATGAAAACTTGGTTCTGAGAGTGTAGTTTACTTTTACTTGTTTTTTTCCTCTCTTGTCTCTTTAGCCTCGTAACCAAAAAAGTAATGTGGAGGTAAAACTCACATGAGTAAATGTAAGAGAGAGTTTTGTTCTCGACTAACCCAAGATCCAAATTTATCATCAACTCAATGTCCACTAGGCAAAGGCCAATCTACCATGACTCTTCATATCATCAAATCTTATCCAACTCGTAACGGCCTAATTAACGACTAGTAACACCCTTCAACGACCATCATATCTAAACATTGGTGAGATGTTGTTTGCAACTACCATTCCATCACCGTCCAACGACTCATGTCTGATATGATCCTTATAAAAATCTTTCTATAACACAATGCAAGGTACACAATTCTTTCCGCCTGATATTTCTCACTCTTTGATGTTATACTGACTTGATTGTCGGAGTGTTTACATGAACCACCCCCAACATCCATCTTGACGAACGTTGTTCAAGCTTGAACAATCAATCTCGATCACATAAGATTAAGACCTATTGCAAGTTCGAGTTTGAATCTCAACATATCAAATATTTCTCCTGACTTTGATTGTCGCACTTAAGCGAAAATTTAAAATATAATTTTATCAAAGACAAGTAAGAAAAATGATGGATTTTTTTATGTTTATCACTTATGCCTTTTAATGTCCGTTTATTTATCAGAATATGATAGAAACATTATTAATATATAGTTGTATAAGAATTAGAGAGGAACATGATAAACATGTTTCGTTTTTTCTATTTACTAAAAATAAACAATATTCATTTATTCAAATTGATAAAGTACAATGCTACAATTTTTTTTGATAAAGTACAATGACACAATACAAATTCTCTAAAATCCAAAAATAAATATGCGAACAAAGTCACATCATCCATGTTAATATCGTAAAACGCCAAAGTACATAAGCCTACAAATATGACTTTATTTAAGTCTCTGGAATACTCATGTCTCTGATATACAACATTAACGACACCAAAATCATTAATTGGATCGAATCTGATTTGACAATTTAAATTAAATAAACTCTTGAACAAGATGAAAAAGACGAAAAAGAATCATGTCGTCCTTAAACCAAAAGATTGTAGAGCGTTCTTCCAATATTTGTCTTATTGCAACAAAACAATTTTACCATTCATTCAACATTTTTTTAGTTAATCTAATTTTTAATTTGAATCAAATCAAATTTAATCTAATATCTTTTTTTTTTATTTTGTTTCTGATGAATAATCTAGTTCTATTTTAAATTTAAAATCAAATCAAATCTTCAAAAAAATTTCTTATTCAATCTAATTAAACTGATTATAATTTTACTTTCAAAAATTATATAATTTTATTTTACTTTCAAAAAATTAAAATTTGAACTTTTTATTCATCTTTTTTAACATATGCCCTGAGCTTGAAACCATAATACCAACTTCATCGTCTCTCGACTCACTCTCACCACTCACAGCCGCCGCCAGCCCAACCAACCGCCTCTCTTTCGCTCCGCCTCCGCCACACTGCCAGCAGAAAATTACCGTCCATTCTCCCATCGTATCATTGTCCTCTTCGTTTTGCAACTCAGGTATTTCTGGTTTAATTTTTGCTCATAGTTCCTTGTTTTTTTTCTTCAATTTTCTTGTTCCTTATAGAAAAATCACTTGTCATGATAAAATAATGTTCAATTGTTTTCGTATAAGCTATAAGCTTTTTTCGTAAATTATCTCGGACAACTTATGAAAATAAGTTGGAAATAGCTTATGATCAATGTCATTAGCTGTTTTCATAAGTTCACCCGAACATTCTCACAAAACTTATGTCAGTAGATAAACTCAAGTAAGTCAATCCAAACAAGCCCCTAGGAATGAAACTTATGACTGGTTGGAATAACACAGGCCCTAGGATCTGTTTTGGAGTGCTAAGTCTATATTTTTAAATAACATAGTAAATTATTATATAATTAAGGGAAAACTTCAATCACACTTAATTCGTTTTTTATTTTTTTTTTAAACATTTTTATAGTTTTTGCAATTTAAAGAAAAAAAAAGTAAACCCTTCCCTCCAAAACCCTTTTTTCAAACATACCCTAAGATAATTTAACTAGTCATTAGTTTAGACAATTTGATTATGAAATTGAAAGATAAGCTGAATGTGTTTGGCGTGGGGTTGCTGCTAATGTGTATTGTAGGAAGAAGGGTTTTGTGAATTGGTGGAGGAATTTGGATTCTTGACAAGGAAGAAGATGTTTAAAACTATCATAATGAAATCCACAAAAGCTTTGGCATGGTTTAAATTTTTGGAACTTCTTACCATCTTTTGATTTGTTAATGAATAGGGAGATAAGATTTACATTTTACCTTTTGGCCGAATGAAAATCAATACAAGATGTTGATAAGAGTGGCATTGGTGGGATAGAAAGGGAAAATTGATTTTGATTTTGATATTGATGGGTTGCTTTATAGTTAGTTATAGTGCAAAAGTTAATGTCCAGCGGAATAGCTTAACAAGTGCTTATCATTATGCTGTGGTATATATTTTCATTTTGTAACTTATTTTAATAATTGGCTGTTACTCAACCAATTAAGTTAGAAGCCACGTCTTTAGTTTGACTAGTCATTCACATATCTTTGTGATTCTTGCATTGTTTGTTGGGCTGAGAGTTTAGAGCTTCTCTGCTTTGATAATAAACTGATTTGTTTTCGGTCTCTCCATTTGATTTATATTCTCTTTGCACTGTATTTTTTTAGTTTCACCATTTAATCTGAGTCTCCATTTAACATTTTATTCTTTGAATTTCACTTTATTATGGAGTTGGGATGTTGAATTAGTCTGGTGTTGATGATGGATAGTATTATATCATGTGTGTGTGTGTATTTCTAGGTTCTTTTTATATTAGGTAAACTCGAAGGAGTGTTCAGGTTTATGGAAGCTCCATAAGTTTATGGGTTTATGGAAGCTCCATGACCATGATTCTAAATTGTGGTTGCAGTTAGCTATGGATCTTGATACTGAGGCAAAATACAAGCAAATGAGGTCAATGAGGCCGCAATTCTAAAACTTTCATATTGCGGCCGCAATTGCTGTTGGGACCACAATATAGAACTATGACGTAGACATGCCATTGGAGGCTCCTTTATAATTCTCATAGTTTTGTATTTATGTTTCATTTTATTAATGCGTGTGACTAATCTCTGGTTGGTTAGGCAATTTAGAAATCTGTAAAATAGGTGATTGAGGAATTTCCTAAGATATTACATATATTTCTATGGGAAAACAAGGATACGGTTAATTTTGACAAATTTGGTTTCCCTAATGACAAGTGATACAGTCTAATCTGGCTTTATGTACCGTTTAGTTGCTTTTGGACTATGGTTGTGTTAATTAAATTCTATTTCGATCATTAAATCAAGCCACATGTTTTTTTTCCATGTTCTACAATGTACTCTGTGTTTGTACAACGTAAACTAAGTCTATCTTTCTAATTTTTTCTACTTAGTTCTCAACGATGGTTACTGACGTAACTAAAAAGCCTAAAGGTTCAGCACCCATAGCAGTGCCACCTCGCAAAATCAATGTGCCGAAGTTTGCAGAATCCCGTGCCCCTGAGCTTCAAAGCCTTCAACGTATCGTTGAAAATAGATTAAGCAATGATTATAAGTCTCAAAGGAACAAGAGAAGAAGAACAACATCATTTAATGACCAAATTGCAAGAAAGGGGCACAGGAGAAAGAGGCAAAAACTAGGAAAAGTTGATAAAGTCAATGCTGAATCAGTTTTGAAGGACAATATAACACAGCTTCCTCGACATGTTCGTCGAAGATATGAACTCAAGAGTAACCCTGAGAATGGGTTTTGCTCTTCTGGGGATGGAACCAAGAGACTGAGAACACATGTTTGGCATGCAAAGCGATTTTCCATGACCAAGCTGTGGGGTTACCACCTTCCTATGGGTCTTCAAGGAAGGTAGGTCTTTGTTGATTACATTATTTAGGGTTGATTTACTTTGTTGAGATGTATTTGAACTGGATTATGGTAACCTAATGCTACAAGTATCCAGATGTTTTAATGTTTTTGGTAACACTAACCTAGATTTTGTGTTTATACAGAGGGAAAGGTTCGAGGGCGCTGTTGAGAAAGCTCAAACAAGGAGTGCTGGCACATGATGCGAGCTATTACTCTGCCATTCAATTGGAGGGTCCAGAGGTAATTTATAAATATTATAGGCTCAGCCTCTGAAAATAATGGTTTGGTTCATAGCTTTATTTAAGGTTGTTCTGTTTACAGGATTCGTTACTTTCCATATTAAGAATGGTACTTGTGCCCTCTCCCATAGAAGTAACACATCCCAGAAATCACGATGATTCTCCTCTTTCTGGCACAACCTATGGAACAGCAATGGTGAGTGTTCCTTTTGCTGTTTCTTGTAGTTGAAAGATCCGTGTTGTTTCAGTCAAACAAAATTAATTTTTCTATCTTGACAGCTTCATCAAGTTGGAGCACCAGTTTCTCTGGCAATCGCTCCTGTAACTTATATGTGGCGTCCAACTTTTCAAGAAAATATCACAGACCTAGGTGTTAGCGATGAAAAAATTATTCTCGATGTTGATTTATGTGACAAATCAGAAAGAATGGAGTGTAGTTGTTCTTTTAGACACCTTTGGGTGTGGATACATGCTTCTGCCTTTGAAGAAGGATATGCTAATCTAAAACTGGCCTGCCAGAAAGAGGTTCACTCTCTTCTTTAATTTCATCTACGGACATCTCAATTGTATTTTGTTTCTATTATTTTTCTTGTGCTGGATAAAGATGAAAACAAGTAGAAGCTAGTGAGTTCATCTCAATTAGTTTTATATAACAAATAATTTCATTTTATTATGCTATTCACTGATCGCTTTGCCTATTTGAAAGGCTTTTGGCTCATTTCATCCCAGCATAAGCATGATTGGGAGGTGGGACATAAATGCATTTATGTCTGAGTTGACAACATGTTAAGATTCAGATGATTATAGATCTGTGCATGTAACTAGCTTGTCATTAATTACTCATCAAATGTTGTATCATGATAAAAAACAATTATTCCTTTTGGATGGCAGTTCAAAATAAATCTAAAAAAAATGTAAAATGTGAGATAAATCATTCAGATGAATCACCATGTAAGTTAGATTTGTTTGTCCAAGGTTTTAGTTTCCCTGTTGAAGTTAAACTGTTAAAGAACCAAGAATAATAAACCCTATATGAACTCACATTATATGTTTTCTTTATTATTATTATTATTATTATTATTTCAGATGGAAAAGAGAGGCATCTCGATCAGTTGTTCTTCTCTCGATGGTCAACTTGCAAAATTGGAATTAATTGGATCAGGGACATTTCGACTTCTTCAGAAGATATTGCATCCTGTTAGAAGGTTTGTTGTTTGAATTTGTAAATTAATTCCGTCTTAGTTTTTACTTGATTAACTTTCATTAATTATCCAAAATGGCCGATGTTTGCTTGACAGTATTTCAGAAAATCATTGGCAGTTAAAGAAACACGTTACTACAGAAGCAAATCATGTTTCTCAAAATACAGAGTCTTCCATCCTGAAAAATGAGGAGGATTTTTCTTGTCGTGCAATGTTATCTCTTACTGTTAAGGATCCTCGGGATTTACCTGTGAAAAAGACTGTTGTTCCAATAGAGCCAATTTCAACTAAGGTTCTAAGTGATGCACAAGAAACTAGCTGCAAAGAGCTTGCTGATTTGGGAGGAATGTTGGAAAAGAATAAAGATTTTGGAGACAACCAGTCTGATGTTGATGATCTATGGTATGCTACAACGAGAGGCTTGAAGCCTCCAGTGGAAAACAGTGTCCTTTCTATGGAGAAGCACCTTGAACGCATGGTTAAATTCTGCATAGATGACATGAATTTTGGGGAGGCGAACTCTTCCAAAGTGCAGTGCTCAAGATCTTGCCCTATTCTGCTTTTAAAAAATGATATGAAGGAATTGACCATGGGGTAAATTATTCTTCAATATATTTTTCCTTTTAATTTTTTTTTAAATGACCATGTTATTTATGAATATATTTCAAGTACTATTTTTTTGTTTTGTTTGAAAGCAAAGGATAGATATTTGTGATCACCTGCTTACGAAGTTACGATCCATTAGAAAAAAAATGAGATAACTTGTAATAAGTTTGATGAGCTAAAAAGATCAATCGATCAAACAAGCTCCTTGCATTGCCTGAATATTGACGTTAAAACCTTTTATATTGTGTACTATATAACTATATAATGAATGCTTTTATGATTATCTTGTAGATGGTCTATTATACTTCCCGTAAGTTGGGTTAAAGCCTTCTGGGTTCCACTCATCTCTAATGGGGCACATGCAATAGGTTTGCGAGAGAAGCAGTGGATTGCATCTGATGTAAGTATTTACACTACATACACCACAACAAATGCATATTTTTTTTTTGTTTCTTTGTATTTACTATTTAGTATTGAATATTACCTGAAAACGTTTTTCTTTATCCAGACGGGGATACCATTTTTCCCTCAAGATTTCCCGGATTGCAAGGCATACTCACGCTTCATGGCTGCTAAAGCTGCTGAATGTGATCAAAAGGAAGAACTTCGTCCTCCATCTGTAAGGAATTTGGGAGTTCCCATCCTGCCTCCTTGGGGTATTGTTCACAATACTTTCAACAAGGAGATTAGCACAATGGAGACTCCTGACCTTTCAGCTAGGGAGGATTTGACCAATGCTAATTCCTTGTCAAATCCTTGTCCTGGTGACTCTAAAATTTCAAATTTCGACTCTGAGAATGCATTTGATGGAACTGTAGCAAGGACAGATTGTATGCTGACTACTTTACTCGATGAAGCCAAAACTGGTCGATTGCTGTTATTTCCTTATGCAGCAGATGGAATCGCCAGAATCTCTAAGTTTATCAAGGGAGAGATAATGCTTGATACGAGGCATAAAAGTTCTGTCATTTATGACCATAGGCTATGTTTTGTAAGAGTTCATCTTCACCCATTCAAGGAAGGCTTTTTTGAAGAGGGTGCAGTTATTTGTGCGCCACATCCTTCTGACTTATCTTTATGGACTTCAAGGTAATTTAACAGTGAAATTATGAGTTCCCTTTCTATTAATGATAATTTTTTTTTTGTTGATTGGAAATTAAGAATTGACCATTGGAATTTGTTTTTTATTTGTCAAACATGTATGTTTTGTTTAGCTATGAGATAATGAGATATGGCAGCTAGTTTTATCCTAGGATTCATTGTCCTGTGTGTTTCTCAATTAATTAGGTTGTAATATTTGATATATGGGCCAATGGTCCACACAATATTAAATTTATTTCTTGAGGGGGAGAGTCCATCAGACCACCACAGAAGCTTGCTATTGGGCCTCTTGCGCGTCAGTTTTGCGTTGCCCTATAGCAATTGCTTGGTGCACCCCACCCAAAAAGAAAAAGTTAGGTTGTAAATGTTGGGAAGGATTGCAGTTAACGCAAACAAATTTGATTTTCTTCTATTCTTTTCGCCATTCATGTGATGCATTCAGGATGAGCATAGATTCATCTCTTCTTGCTTTGAATAGATATTGAACTTTAGAGTAAATTATTCCGGCTTCCCCTCTATTTTTAGAATCTACATAAAATCCTTCATATTTTACAGGACTGAAGTCCAATTTTGTATAGAACACTCTGACAGGGCTGTTAGTCGTTTGGTCAATTGTTGGTCATTTCAACACAGTAATAATGGTATATGATTAAGTAACAACTCTTATCTATAAAGACAACATATTGGACATAAGTATTAGGTAATTATAAAATGTGAGGGGTTTAGCATAGCTTTTTGAAATAGAAGTGGCAATATGGGTTGGTCGGAGTATTTTATTCTATATTTTGCATGTCTTGCAGTTCAGTGAAAAGAGAAGTGGGACTTAAACTGTCTGAGTCTGCTATGCGTTCATATTTCAAAAAGGATTCCTCCGGTAAATGGGGAATGCAGATACCAGATGATTCAATTGATAGAGAGTCTCACCGGTGGCCTATTGGCTTTGTTACGTCAGCTTGTATTCAAGGAAGGTATGAGATCATATCTTTTCAGATTCTAATCCTTTCTTATTAGCCTGAGCATAAACTATGTACAGAACATATACACATCTAGTTGTAGAGAATCTAACCGTGTGCAATGTCATTGCAGCAAGAGGCTTGCAGCAGAGGGATTTTGTGAGGCAGTTTTACTATCTCATTTAAGAGAGGAACAGTGGAAGGAGATGCCCGTGAAGCAGAGGAGGAGTGAAATATATGTACTTGTCAGAAATTTAAGATCTGTTGCTTATAGGCTAGCTCTTGCTTCTATTGTCCTAGAATATCAGGAAAATGACACTGAGTACTTCTAAATTGATTTTATGTTGGATTAAACTATGGAAGTTACATTGCTACAAATAGGGCCAAATTGGTAAATATTCCTTATTAGAAAAAGGGGAAATCAACAGCATAGACAAATAGCTTACTTTTATTTTTATAAATATTTGTACGATCAAAACATTTGAAATTATGTAAAAGATTTTATTTAGTTACCCATACTTGTAATTACTTTAAATCTGAGCCTGTTGCTTTTTCTAGCCCATCCTTACTCTTCCAAAATCTCCGGGTTTTCCAAGACCACTGCATATACTGTTGTTGATGTACCACATGGCCTATTCCACAAGCATTCGGAACTCCTGCTTACAACATTTGCCGCATTAGTTTTTTAGCTCGGGCAATTTAACATTTTCTTCATGTGTTTCTTCCTGTTCTCTTTAATCTTGGCAGGGAACAGCTTTTACCTGATCATCCTCAACGCCTCCCATTTACAGCTTCTGTTTTCTTTAAAGGAAGCGAAGGTTGAGAAGGATTGAACTGAATTCAAATTGAGGTTTGTGCTATGATGCTCTAAGCTTTTACAAATTTCAATTATCCTCTACGTGTTTTATGTGAATTTAATTTTAATGCATTGCTAGTGTAAAACTTTTAACACTGAACTATTCACGAATAATTTTATGTATGACTTTTAAAGTAATTATTATGATTGAAGTGAAATATTTTTAATGATTTCACGATGATGATTTTTAAATGTGTAAATATCTGTACCCTAACAATGCATATCAATATATCATGAAAATATTACATAGTTTTAGTTGTCAATGGGGAAGAGGGAGTTGAGAATCCATCCTTTAACATTAAACTTCCCCAGTGCATCCAAATTTCTTGCAGTAGATGTACCAAGGGTTCTTCTGGTCAGGTCTAGATTATCTTGAATAGTGTCATACTCATTCAAGTGTGAAATTCAAAAGTCTATCTACCTAAACAAACTTTGCAAGAGTGAAGCCCTTGTTACACTCCATTTTCAAGTTTTTGAAATGGTCCAACTTCATTCAAAGACCATATTGAGAATCCCATAGAGTTTGCAAACTCAATCAAATCATAGGGACAAAAAAGTTGTTGGAATGAGTCCCAGTAAGAGGGACTGAGGCCATAATCTTGGAGATGGCGTCATAAACACTCACAACCCGATTATCAAACCTAAGACAAAGGATTGAATCCATTAGACATTTAAACTCGAATTCGTGATAATTACACACTATCATTGTCATATGTAGAAAGAAATAATAGGGAATAATTATCACACAACACTGTCATTTCAAACAGTTTTTATGATTGGAGCTAGGGTGTAAAAATTAGCAATCTAGAAATAGCAATGAGATACATTTTTATGCACTTGTTACAATAGGTACACTTGTGTGTGTAGGCATACATATATACACGCATGCACGTGTTTATGGAATCTTCCTATGGACATTTAACATTCGATGAACGAAACTGAAAGAACATAAAGGAATGAAACATTGTATGAAGTAATGATATTATTTCATATTGTTTGTGTATTTGTGTCTGTATGAGAACAATAGAAGTAACAATTATATCTAGGTTCTTTGTTAATGTTATGGAAGCAGTCTTAAACGATCTTTGAAACTGGAATAAACAGACTGGTCATAACTCAAGATTGTAACTCATACTTTGGTTTTTCATCTAAATTTTCCATCCTTATGTTTGCCTCTTCTCTGTCACCCTTTAGGCTTACATTGCTACTCTTTTATCACATGTACATATTCAAATGATGCTGGTGTCTTTAATTACAATTTACGTGGATTTATCATGACACATTATTCTTCCTCTCATACACACAGATACAATCTAGAGGCTTTGCCTCTTCATTTATAAATCCTTATGTCATGATCGTTATTATAATATGACATCATATTTATATTTATGACCTTAACCTGTTTATATTTTTGGCCATCTTGATTGTTATTCTAACATTCTGATTGTTTAGAATAGGAAAATAAAAAAGGTTTAGTACGTGGGTGTATTATGTATTCATTTGTAGCAAAAACAACTTTGAAGCTTTATTTGTCTATGTTTCGCCACAATAAGAAAAGTCAAAAGATAATTTGTGATTGGTTGAAGGTGTAAACTTTTTACACTGGCAAACACACAAAAATTCTACAAAAATATCTCAATTTAGCAAATAAATTTTGTTGGGATACTTTCAATCCTGAAAAGAAATGAAATTTTGTTAGTCATTTCAACTCCTTGACTTTCAAGAAAAAGATCCTTAGTACTCTCTCCGGTTCTATTTATAAAAGATATTTGGGTCAATAAAAGTTGATGTATCCGGTCTAATTTTAACCAAATGTATCAACTTTGGCCGACCTAAATTTCTCTTATAAATAGGACCAGATGGATAATTTAGAGTTTGGTCTGGTTCTTCTGAAAAGCTTAATGAGTGGGAATTTAAACAAAAGTATGCAATACATGCTGCCTATTATTGTTACAATATTTGAAAAAGTTTAGCATGTGAAGGTGAACCCCACTAAAGGTTAAATGACTGATTCAGATTTTGTATTGAGTGTGGCCCACAAGAAGTTGATGATTCAGTGATATCCTATAAATAAATATTCTTCTATAAGGCTTTCTAAAATCTTCTTAATGCGTGCATGGATGGAAGATAATCAAAGTGTTTGTACTGTCCATCTTTGAGTGTTTGTGAAGAAAGGAACATATAATGCCAAGTAAAGTTTCTACTTGTTGAAAATGATAACAATTTTGGATTTCTATGATTCTGAAAGCACGCGTAATCTATACTTTTTCTCTCTTGGTCGCTGAATGCTAGCATTTAAACTACTTTATGGCTGTCTAGAACTTGAACTGAAGTAGCATAAAGCAAATTAAAATAACTAAGCAATTAGGCTTAAGTGGTTAACGAGCTCAATCAAACATCATTCGGAAGAACCTGAGTTTGATTCTTGGATGGAATAATACTCGGCTAAACTATACTTACCTTACGGCTGAACTTTGGTTTACCAGTGTTCCCTTGTTGTGAGAATTAGAGGGTTAAAAAAAAATTATTATTAATTAATAAAATGTGTGTATAGTCAATAAGATGATCCGGTTTAGTATTTTAAGAGATTCCCTCAAACTGATTGAATCTTCCAAAAATGCATGCTTGTTATTCTTTGAAACAAATGCAAACAACCAATTTAAACCCCTTAACTCAATTTTTATTGGTTTAGTTTAATTTAGCACCAACATTTTAGATTGAAGACACCTGATGTCTGACACATATATGTCAGAATATGTCTACATAAAACACTTACACATGTGTTTACATTTAATAAGTTTTATTTTCTAAAATTGTTATAAGTGTTAGAGTCACATTTAGTATTTTGCATGTGTCAATATTTGACATATATTCTTTTAGATGTTACTTATACATAAGATTTTTTTTTAGGGAAATGCTATCTAGTGATTTTTTTAGTGCAAGTGAAATCCTAAATTGAAGTCATGGTATAAGTTGATAACTTATTGTTGATTGACTGATACCTATTTTTGAGTCCCCTATTCCCATTTTTACAGCAAACAAATGTACCAGGCATAGATGGAATTATAAGTTTTGTAGACTCTACATACAACATCTATAATAATAATTATATAATAATTCAAGACAATTTGCAGCTCTTTTCATGAATTGAAATTGATTCACTAGCATACGATCACCAGGTTTAATCATGTATTATCGATGATGAAGAAAAAAGGGGTTTGTTATGGTCTTCCATGAATGTGCCTTTGATGAAGAAGTGAGCAAACATAGTTAATAAAATTTAAGGTATGCAAAAAATTTATTATACCGTATCATACAATTTTTTTTTTGAGGATATACCATATCATGCAATGGCATTACTAGAAAAAGAAGAAGAAAAAACAATGAAAAATATGAAATGTGCCTAATTATGGAGAGAAATTTAATTTTTTCCGTTTCTAATTTTGATGCCAATACATTTTTTTTCTAGTACTTTAGAATCAGCAAAATGTGGATATTTTTTTGTTTCTATACAGCTAACAAATGGATTAAAAATAATTAATCACAAGAATTTGCCTCAATATATAAACACTAAGTGGCAACTCAAATTAATTAACTGATGATTAACCACTAGCCAACTAAACTATTTTTTTTATACTGCTAGCTAACTAAACAAATGCTAGCAACAATAGTTAACTAAGGATTTTTGGTTATAAGTTATGGTTTTTATTAGTTTTATTTACAATGAGGAGTCACCATAATATATATATATATATATATATATTTTTTTTATGGTAACATAGGACATGACAAGGTTCTAATCTTCATAGTTAATATGAAAAAATTATTTGATTTTTTTTTACCTCTCCCATTAAATTGAAAGTAGGGAAAGAAGGCGAAAGTGACAGATTGCAATTGCATGATTTGGATTGAAATTATGGACACATAAATTAAACAAACTTCAGAGCAAGTTGTAATAGTTTTTTTATTACAGAATTTTAAAATGCTCGCCATTCCTATTTCCTAGCTACTTGTCATTTGTTTAATTTATTTAGCTAATATAGATAGTAAATACACACACAATCGATTGCCTAGGAAACCTCATCATATCAAAACTTGGTGACTATAAACAATTCCATCATTTGATATTTATCATAATTGTATTTTTTTTTTGGGTACCAAGCATAATTGTATATTATCATGCATTATTAGTAGTACTACCAAATCTTTGTTTGTATTGATGCGATTCCATATGCAAAATAATTCATTAATCAATTGCCTTACAAATGGAAGAGACTTTATATATAGTGTTACTATTATGATAAATAAATGAATTTATGATATAATTGGATAATGTATAGTGCACGTGTTCTGTTTACTCAACAGCCATGTTTTTATTATTATATATAAAATAAAAAAACTGAAGTAAATAATCAAATATTATAGTAAGAAGATACATTACGCAAATGATAAGGACAAAAACAATAGTAGTTAATAGCGTTTTTAATGCAAAACAATTGTCCTATGTAGCTAGTGACTGTACCAAAAGGACTGAATTTAGGAAAACATAATTCTACATGGAATGTTTTATAAAATGTAAAAAATTCTACTAGAATGTCTCATCAAATTGGTTTCATTTCTACCAAACACTTAGCCTTGCGTATATAGTTGATCATGACCTTGATGTTTTGATTGAGAAACTAAGAGACATGTGTCTCACAGAGAACAGAAATCCAGTTGGTCTTGCCTACATTAAACCTATTTAAGCCTACATCTATTTAATATTTGAGTAAATCTTCTTGAGCTTAAGTTTTCATTCAACGAACTATTAAGATCTGCATTATTATAAGTTAGTCCATGATAGATTATGATGTCTAATAAGGGAAGTTTCATAAATTTGTTGAGAGGTTTTTTACTGTTTTTTTTTTTTTTTTAAATCCAGTAGAAGACCTTTGTTAATTTTATCCATTTTATTAGGCAAAATTTTACGATTTATCATTTAACTTAATTTTATATAATAATTTCTTCTTTTATCAAAAACTTAGAAAGTTATCACAAAACTTATGATTTTATATAAAAAAAAATGCAGAATTTTATCAAAACTTTATCTACTTCATTTTCTCTCTCATCAATCAACATAACACTCCAACAATTTGATTTAATTGATTTGGTTTGAACCATCAAGTTATTGGTTGGTTCTTACAACCTTAATAAAAACCATCCAATCTATCAAGTATCGTCTTTCAATGGATAAATATCTATTCAACTCATTCTTAAATTATGTCAAAAATAAATTTTCACTGTGTTAAAAAATAATATCATTTTATAACTATAATGACAATTACCCCACTCGATCTCAATCTACCTTCACTCAAAATAGGGATCTCCTTTTCCCCCACATACACCCAGTCTAACCTCGCTCGTCCATGGCTTGCCTCCACTTGACACAAGTTCGTTGTCAAAGTTGAGCAAGGGAAGGACGAGGTCAAGTGGAAAAGACTAGGTTGAGAAGGGCTTGATTCGGGGATGATCATGGTTGGGTTTGAGCATGAGCAAATGGTGACAAGCAATGAAAAATCGATATCCGAGCTGCGGTCAATAGGGGAAGGACTTATGTCCAGAGGGGGTCGTACAAGGTCGAGCAAGGGTGGTCCCCACATGTTGGGGTCCACAATAATTTTTTAATTTTGTATTTAATGAATATACTATATTAGTTAAGATTAGAGCTGTCAAAACGGGCTACTGGGCCCGTGACTGGGTAGCCCCATAACGAGTTCGGGACTTTGCGGGCTGGGCCAAAAAGGCCCGGAAGATAAACAAGCTAAAAAATATTTGACCAAGCCCGGCCCTTTGCGGGTTACGGGCTTTCGAGTCAGCCCGATTACTTAAAGCTTTTAATTTAAAAATAACATATTACACTAAAAAATACCTACCGACAACTCAATTAGCAATTTACCATTTTTTTTTATAAAGTATCTCACTCTTAAAATGGTCCCAAATTTGAATTCATTACATTTGAAGCTAATGTATATGTTTACTACGTGTGTTTCAGTATCAGTTCAAAATGAACCTAAGTAGGACACATTTTTGTCCAAATATATGCAGTAGTTTTTTTTACACAATATATGTAATAGTTAATAAAATGATATTAGCATGGTTGCAGACCGCATAACAAGACTAGGATCATGTTAATTGTTAGATAAATGTGTCTCGTGGTAACAATTTTTGTTCATGCAAAACATTCTTTAGTTAATGTCATTATACTTTAAATGTACTCAATTGAATCATGACTACATCTTCATGGTGGGTTATAGAAAATTATAATGTCAAAAAATAATTATAAATTAAACGGGCTACTCGCGGCCCGGTCAGGCTAGCCCGTGACGGGCTCAGGCTTCAACGGACTCGGGCTAAAAAGGCCCGGTTTTAAACGGGCCTAAATTTTTATATCCAAGCCCTACATTTTTTCGGGCTTTTGAGGGTCGGTCCGGTAGATCCGACCCGTTTTGACAGCTCTAGTTAAGATAACCCTTTGGGTTAAAAAAAATTATGTGGATGGATTGTCCAAATCATAAACTAATTTTAGGTGGATGGATTTGATGATTAAATGATTGGATGGTGGGTTAGTGGATGTACATTGCCACCCTTAAATAGAGTGTTGATGTATCAATATTAAAATTTTTAAGTAGGTCGGTCCGAAAGACTTAAGAGACTTTTTTTTATGGTTCGCGGGAATATCTTTTTAGCTAAATAGACTTAAAAAAAAGTCTAAGTCTTCTCTATTTAAAAAAAAAAAAAAAACTTAATT
>Ga0228710_1007412_pt1 | contig 16197 bp, 10 predicted proteins | sample MedpolnodulmetaG_FD_177995 | JGI IMG/M metagenome (GOLD analysis project Ga0228710, IMG submission 177995) | Root nodule microbial communities from Medicago polymorpha collected in Santa Monica, California, United States - pink nodules | ecosystem: Host-associated > Plants > Roots > Nodule... | reverse complement strand
TATTCGAATTTATTCATTAAATAAATACAAATATAAATAAAAAGAAATGAACTAAATTAATATTTATTCAGATTTATTCATTAAATACAAAATCAGAAAATAAAAGCAAATATAAATAAAAAGAAATAAACAAATATAACAACATCTCATTTTATTAATAGAATTCATACAATAATTGATACATTTATTCGAATTCACTAAATCTACTTATTTTCTTTTTACCCTCTTGGGGTAAATAGTGATCAGCCTTGGGGTAAATAGTGAGCAGCCTTCTTCGGGAAAATACATCATCAACTCTTGGGCTAAATCCAAATCTGGTTCTTTTTATACCCCAAGAAGATTCTTTTTACCCACGGTAAAAAGTTTTGGGGTAAAAAGAAGCAAATTTAATTTTATCCCAAGGTTGATCACTTCTCCCAAGTTGGCTACTCACTATTTACCTCAAAACTGACCACCGTTTACCGCAAGTGACTAGAGACTAATGAAAAGAAAGAAAGAAAAAAAAAAGAGAGAAATAGAAATAGAGGGAGAGAGTGAGGAGGGAGAGAAAGTGATATGGTGTGAGGAAATAGGGAAGTATGTAGGGGTATTTATAGGTGGGAATGGTAGTATAGGTTATAACTACAACAAATGTGGACAAAAAAACGTGTAAAAATTGTAAAAAAACGTGTAGATTGAAGGTTGAAAAGGTGACCACCGCCCACAAAAACATCTGTTCTTGAGGACAGACCATCGGCCAACTTGCGTGAGTTAACTCGCGTACATGACAGTTGTGCGTGACTTAACCCACGTAGGACTTATAAGGTGCGTGAGTTAAGTCACAGCGCGTGACTTAACTCACACAAGGGTATAACTGAAAATTCAGCTGGGCACGAGAAAAATGTGATGGGAGAAGAGCAGAATTCAAGTTTTAGGTGGTGTATACCACTCCATTAAAAAAAAGTATCAAGGGAGGAAGGGTATAAAATGAGATTTAATACTTCGCCATATTAAGTGATGCTGAAATTGGGGGGTATTTATTTTTTTAATATCCGATTTTAGTCGTTAATTCTATATTTTAGAGTAGAAATTTGATTAACAATAATGCTAAGAAAAAACTTCAAAAAAAATGAGAATTACATAACCATTGAATGGACTAGTCATATTACCTGTTGTAAACAAAACAGTTTTAACTTATTAGAGTAGTTTTACCTGTAGTAAAATGTGTGATAGGAAAAGAAACATACATTAAACATATTATATGACTTATAACTTTAGACAATTTTCTGCCAAAAAAAAAAACTGGACAATTTTTTGGCAAAGTGACTTAAAACTTGACACAGTGGGAGTAATTAATAAGAGAATTGATAATTTAAATCCCACCAAGTCTATTTGATAAGCATTTATCAAAATTTCTAGACATGGCCCTCAACAAAATCTTTTGGCGAATCAAAGACTTATATTTGTGATGAAATATGCCATGACAATATTTAATCCCTAGAAATTTTTACTCTTTTGGGGTTGTATTTCCATTCTTGTTCAGCACACATGAGATCTCAAATGTCTTTAGTCTTAGCAATTTCCTGTTACTGACAACCTTAGCTCTATAATACAGAAAAATTAATTGACCTGCTGCAGAAAAATGATACTATAAAATGATTGCAGAGGCTCTGTTTCGAAAAGGATCATGTTCATGTCATTACATTGCATCGTCATAGTTTCAATTTGGCTGCCCATTCTTCTAAATAGACTTCTAGACCTATAAATCATGCAAAATTGAAAGGCTTGCGCAAGCAAAGCTTCTCAACCATGCCTTCCTCAATTCTTGACTTTATGGGTGTAACTTTGATTTCAAACAATTTTGGCCACAGTTTTCCAGTCACTGCAACCAAGAACAAAAGTCACATAAACTTAATGGAGGAAAGACAACCAAGCCTGATTGGTTTGAAAAAAATTTTTGTTTTTACCTACTAATTTAAAATATTTGTACAAAATAATGTGTAAAAATAATTGTCTTAGCCGTTTCCTACGCAGATTTTAAACACAATCAAAACAACAAGCAACAACGACAACAACGACGACAACAAAGCCTGTTTGGTTTGAAAAAACTGATTTGTGAAAAATAAATTGTCTTCATCGTTTCCTACATTAACATTTTTTCACAAATCAAACAGGCATTGGATTAAGAAAAAACTTAAAAACCTTTACTTACAAAAATACCAACTGTTCTCACATTAGTAATGTTTTCAAAGTTTTGTATAAAAAATAGTGAAAAACAACTTTCCATTGTATTCAGTATTTTAGAGATTCCTGGCTAGTATATTGAACCTTGTACTCAGATGCATACCACTTTTAGCATTTTCAAGTGAAACACAGTCTAGTTATATTCTTTAGTTGGGTCAGGTCACTTCAATATGACCCTTATTTTAATCGTGTGTCATGCTTAAAAGAAATGAAATAAGTCTTGAATAAACAGAATGGAAATGATACACTTAAATAAAAAGGTAAAATAAACAATTTATAATAAATTGAAAAACTGGAGCCTACCAAAAATTCGCTCCTGCTCAGCATCCCAAGCTATCCCATTCAAAACATCAATATCCTAGAATATAAAAGATCAACACATAAGCAGCAAATCATGTGCAGCAGCTACCTCAAATAACAATTTTGATCTGGAAACAGGAATATATAAGGTAATTCTTTATTTAAAGCAGCTTTCTTTTTTTTTGAAGAAAAAGCAGCTTGTTTTATTATTTTTATCCTATTTTAAACTCATTGCCTTATAAAATATAACCAATACACAATAAGACCAAAGTATTATTTGTAGATATCAAAAGGCTCAGATTCCTTACATTATTCCCAGCGTCGATTAATTCTTTCCTGCATAGAAAAGATTAAACATAACTGTAAGCAACAAATAAAGGAAGATAAACTAAACAAAAGTATTGGCATCCGTTTGGTTATCCCTCCAATGATAAATTTTGGCATCAAAATCATCAAAAAATGTTTCATAGGAACAAATTAATGCCTTGCATGTGATTTAAAATCATTGGGGACCAATTTAATGTTGTTAATCTACTGAAGAACCAAATTCGGGATTCACTTCGTTGTGTCAAACCATACATACGTACAAGCATTCTCATTTAGTAGATATTTTTTAGAAGAAAAGGAAAACAGATGTCACACCTTAAATTTGGAAGGAGAATCCATCCAACGACCAGACCATCATCAGGAGAGATTCTCGCAATACAGTCAGTCTACACAAGAAAAATCAAATTCAAACAAAATTCCACTTAATAGAGAATCTTTGGCCGCAGAAATCATCCATAAATGGCTAACATTTTTCTTCACATTATTAAGAAAAGATATATATTTGCTCTAACATCAGACATACCGTAAAAACATTTGCCCAAACTTCACCATTTATATATTCCAGTTCATTGAGATTGTGTACTTGATGACCCTTATAGTAGACAACTTGTTTTGATACAGCTACATTGAAGAAGTGTAAGTTCCATGAAAATACAAGGCAAGCACAGAAAAACTAAAAGTATTGTCAAGTTAAAAAGCTAGAAATGAAAGGGTTTGATAAAGAGGTTCTGCTTATAAAATGGTAAAACAAAAGAAACAAAATTTAATTCGTTAGACTGACCTTTAAATGTTTGAGGATCAATTTTATACAATGTTGAACTGCCATCACTTCCAAACAAGACTTTTCCATCAGTTGCGAGACCCCAACCATCTTTCATGTCATGGTTAAATGTCCCAAGCTACAGAAAATGTCAAAGAAAGCAGTTAATGTCTAGCTCACAGTATTAAATGAAATTGTGAGGCAATCACCTCTGTACAGAAGAGAATCTCTGGAAAAACAATCAAATAGAAACAAATTTCATTTTTTTTTTGAAAGAATAAAAACAAATTTCATATCACCTAAATTATTGCATGTAAACTGCACCACAGGTAAAAGCTAGAGTATATATTACACCTATCCAGCTTGTATAAATATTATTTGTTTTAATGAAATCAATATTACAAAATCTACATTTTCTGCCAGGGAAGAGTTTAAATCAGATATAACAGTTCTCTGAAATTGCTTATATTACAGTTTACATGTCAATCAAACTTTCAACTTCTAGCTTGATGTTAAAAAATCTCAAATTGAAGCTGCCAAAGAAGCAAAGTAGTTTATGGTATAAATTCAAAACATGCAAGATTACACAGTATAAACTTGAAGTCTGATTCAATCATGCAGAAAAGTAAGGACAGATTGCATATAATCAATAGTTTCACAATGCTGTTACTTTTCTTATTAGTCTCATTGAATCAAACTTTCAGAAGTTTTTCAAACCATGACAAAGACAAATTATTACATGAGTAGGTAGGTTAGCAACAAACTTCGCTTAAATTTTTCGGGTCATAGATGAAACCATTTGTCTGCAACCAAGTTACTTGAATCAGCCTACGAAAAGGGCAGCAGATAATGGCATTAGGATAAACTTAAACAGCAAAAATAGTTAAAATAACTTGATTAATCATTATTAACAAATGTCGTTTGTCTAAAACAAAAGTACATTACAATAAGATCAAGGTAAAGTAAACATCCTGACAGCATCCAGGAACAATTAAATCACAATATTACAAACAAAAATAAATAAATCAGGGTCATTCGGCAGTTTTCATGAAAATAATATTGAAGTTTCTCAGGCACTCCTATTTAAGGTGGTATTAGAACCTATCCAAGATATCCAAGAGCCCTCCCACTATTGGGCCACTCAGGTCACGGTCTAGGAATCCAGTCCTTGGCCGAGGGGGAGTGTTTAGATTGCCAGATAGAAAAATAGTTTGGAAGTTGCTCATGCACTCCTATTTAAGATGGTATTAGAACCTATCCAAGAGCCTTCCTATTCCTACTATTGGGCCACTCAGGTCACTGTCTAGAAGTCCAGTCCTTGGCGGAGGGGGAGTGTTGAGAGTCCCACATTGGACATAAATATGACCTAAAACTAAGTTAATTACTACTCCCTCCGGTCCTTTTTTTAAGAAACCAAAATAACAAGTTTTTTGGTCCTTTTATAAGAAACGTTCACCAAATTTTAAGTGTGTTTGAAACTAAATTTCATTTGTGCTCTTATTTATTATGAGAGAATATTAAAAGTTGGTGGAATCAAGAGTAATTAATTTAGGGGTATTGTATTCATGGAAAAAATTTAAATGTAGAAATGTATTAATGAAAATAACTATTTTCAATGTATTTCCTCGGTCTTGATGATTTATACTCCCTCCGGTGCTTTTTATAAGAAACAAAAGACATAAATCATCAAGACCGAGGAAATGCATTGAAAATAGTTATTTTCATTTAATACACCTCTACATTTAAATTTTTTCCATGAATACCCCTAAATTAATTACTCTTGATTCCACCAACATACTTACTTTTAATATTCTCTCATAATAAATAAGGGCACAAATGAAATTTAGTTTCAAACACACTTGAAAATTGGTCAACATTTCTTATAAAAGGACCAAAGAAATTGTTATTTTTGTTTCTTATAAAAAGGACCGGAGGAAGTAAATTATTATTGTATACCAACAATAAGAAATCACAGCATAGGTCATCCAAAAAAGAAGCTCATCATAGCCGCAGTCTATTTTACTCCTGCAAAGGAAAGTTCTAATGGGCATGCCATTAGCTTTTGATTTAGCTACCAGCAAACAAGAAATTATCATTTGGCCCTTTATTTCACCATCATCTACTCTAACTTCGAAAATATCAATCAATTTTCAAATGATTTAAGGAAAATGGAAATGTCTAACAATTGAAGACAGGTGTCTTCCAAATAAACAATATTAAAATATAAAATTTACTTTACTTTCGATCTCCCTACAATATATAGAAGCTCTGTAGCACCGACTTCTGATCAAAGGTGTGTCCGGTGTCCAACTCCGACACCGACACATGTGTACATTCAATTATGTCATTTTTCAAATTATTATCCGTGTCGATGTTTCAGTGTTTGTATCTCTTTCATGTTTGTGTTTGTGGCTGTGCTTCATAGTTACTAACACATGTGACTGCATCTAATTAATTTAGTATCTCAATCAAATTATTATGTGTGAAGATGTGTCAATATCGTGTCTAATGGTTGTATCAGTGTTAGTGCTTCATAGAATAGAACCTTTGTCAGAGTTTATTAATCAACATAAATAAAAAAATTAAAAAAATGCAACATAATTTTCCTTACACACCTATTACCGAGGAGAGTTAAACCTTCGCCAAATAACAAATTATCCATCTTCTGAAGTTTCTCAACCTGAACATTGCACAAAGAACAAAGAGTAAATATTTGAAACTTGAACATTTCAGTGTCCTAATTACAAACTCAATCAAACGCAACAAGCACACAACTTATGAGAAACTCCCTACTAATATATATACCCTGATTGAAATGTCAAAGTGCTCATCACAAATAACCAAGTGGCACAACCATAATATATCCAAGTGGAATATGTTTGTGGAAACCGAATATTATCCAAAAGTCAGAATTATCTACAACCACTAACGTGTTTATATGTAGGCTATTTTAACCTAACGGGCCTAACTAATCGACTAATGGACCTAAAACAAATTGCTACCAATGAAATAAAAATTACTACTAAAATAATAATAAAAATATATTATTTACAACACTCCCCCTCAAGCTGGAATCACTACTTTTTAGTAGCTGTGAATTACTACTAAAACGATTCTTTCCAATTTATTGTTGTTCAACCCCTTAGTTGGAGGATCTGCAAGGTTGCCTTGGAAAGAGACATGCAGTGGAAATTAAACCAGTGTCTAATGAAGTGCCTATAAACTTCAATATGTTTAGTTATATCATGCTGCACTGGATTATAAGTTATGCTAATAGCAGATTAATTATCACAATAGAGTCTCATTGGTTCATCACTCTTTATCCTCGAGTCTTCCAAAGATGCTTTTTGTCATAGTATTACATATCCCTTGTGACATTTCCCTGAACTCTACTTCAGCACAAGATATAAATACCACACTTTCTTTTTTACTCTCAAACTCATCTTAAGGGGAAGAACATATGTAAGGAAGATGAGTCTCTTCTACATCCCGACCTTACTCTCAGACCAAAAGTTGAGGGTGAAAGTAGAGGTGACAATGTTGAGACTACAGTTGATCTTGAAAAAGAAGGAAATGTTGGAGTTGATGTAAGACATGGGAAGTATATAGTATTTAAAAGGAAAAAGACAATTTCTGAATCGACACATCCTTTTTTGATAGCATTATTAATGTGACGACGTACTTTATCAAAAATAACGTGAGCTCATACATAATTATGGAGAGTATTTTGTCAAATAAAATGGAGATGATAATTATGTATTTTTTTGAGTAAAAAAAAAAGTCATACATAGTTATCACCATAAAAAATACAAAAAAAATAAACAAATCCCTTCAAATTACTGAGGACAACAATATCTCAACCTTTCAGTTCCTCTCAATTCTTTGCACAGCTATCCCAGGCTTGGCTTCCAATTTGGGGCTGCAAAATGCCATCTCACACCTGTACATCTAGATATCTTTATCCTGCTCAAGATTCTTCTCGTAGTAAAAACAGATACCCAAATAGTTCTCAAAAGGATAACTAGTAAGATGAGGAAAACATGCACATTCTTTTTAACAGAAGCAGATAATCAACATCAAAACAACTACTCTTAATTATAGAGTTATCAAATATTTGAGTTGTTCTTGGTTTTGGTTCATGAAAAATCACACAAGTATAATCCTGTAGAATCCTGAGAGCTCTATTTCACTAGCAAGGAGACACCAACTGAAATCAACAATATGTGCATGTGATGTAATTACCTATACATATTGTTGATTGTTCAGTCTATGATTTCAATTGGTGTCTCTCTGCTAGTGAAATGAAGCTCTCGGTGGATTATTCAAGAGTAATTTCTCATGAACCAAAACCAAGAACGACTTAAATATTTGATAACTATGTAACTAAGAGTAGTTGTTTTCATGTTGGATGCTCTGCTTCTGTTAAAGAAAATGGTTATGGTTTTCTTCATTGTACTAGTCATTCCTCTGAGAGCTTTTTGAGTATCTGTTTTTATTGAAAGAATCTTGAGCAGGATAAAGATATCTATGTGTACAGGGGTGAGATGGCATTTTGCAACCCTGAATGTCGTAACCAGAGGAAACTGTTGGAGGAGGGGGTGCCCGAATTGGCAGCCAAGGCTGGGATAGCTGCCAAGAAAATTGAGAGGAATTGAAAGCCCAAGATACTGCTGTCCACGGTACTTTGAAGGGTTCTTTTTATAAAAAAAATAAATAAATAAAAAATTATGGCATCTCCATTGTCTTTTATAGAAATAATTATCATCACCATAATTATGTAGGACTTGAGCTCACATTATTATTATTTTTAATTAAGTACTCGACATTAATAATGCTATAAAATCCTCTCAACACAAAACCGGATTGTAAAGTGGAAAAAAAAACACTTAATTTTAGGTTTTAATGACTATATCTGATATGTGGGACTCTCAACACACACCCCTAAGACCCAATACTCGACATCTGGAGCGTGACCAAAGTGGTGCAATTGAGGTTAGATTAACGAATCTTGGATAGACTATGATACAAATCTTGTAAAGTGAGAGATGACTCCCACTTATAAATCTATTTTCAGGTCATATCTCATCTGGTGTTGGACTCTCAACGAAAAGAATAATGAACAAAGAACTCAAACAAGTACATGAAGAGTTCAGAAAGTAGGAGTCGGTACCTTCCCAGTATGAAGAGCTACTTTACGGACAGAGGACTGAAACAAACAAATGATAAAAATGTTAACAAATATTAAACATAAAAACAACATTAATACTTCAAAAAAATATATAAAAACATTAATTGTATGTTTAAGAAAACAAAGATTAGAATGTAATTAGAAAACAAACCTAATCATGCTTAACAGTATTTTAAAATTAGATTAAAGTTTAGTTACTCTATCTATGAGATAGCATCAGTAGTTGTCATATTCATAGTCATCTTACCATTTGAACATATTTGTCTTAAATGACTGACGAACAAGTAGTGCAGTAAGCGTACTGAATGCAAACTATCAGAATGAATAACAAATTAATGCCTTAATCATGAAGAAGATTCCCAAAACAAAGTGAGCAAAGTTACCAATTCCACTTAAATTGTATTTCGCACTCAAGTAAAAAAGCATCAGGCCAGAGAAAGCTTTCAAGAATTGAAAGGGATTTTGCCCACCTCAAATGTAAATCTAAGCTCAATTGACAATAACTGGCCCTCGTGAATTATATGGAAAGAAACCCCATTGGAATTCAGTGTTTTTAACTAACAGTTGAAAAGATTATTGTGCCACAGAAGGACAAATAGAAGAATGCAAAGATAGAAAATAAGACTACACAAGAAGACAGATGAGCAAAAACAACTAAAATCTAAGAGATTGGATCATGTAACAAAAGCATGTCAAAGAAAAATATGTGTAAGAGACACGCCCTTAAAAAAACACCACAAGCACAGCTCCAGTAAGAAGTTAAAAGGTAACCCTATCACATACAAACTATAGGCTTGAAAGAGAGCCATTGAATAGTCTTGCATTTCTTTGCGTCCACAAACACTAGATTACAGCAAAGACTTAGCACTTCCACAAAATAGCATTTTTTGAGAGACAAACCATCTAACATAACGAGAAGAAACTAAAGCAAATCAACAGGGCAGAGCCAATACTATCCAAAATCCCAAATGGCTCATTCCAACGATAATTCACTACAGAACAGTGTAGAAGGAGATGAGTTCCAGTTTCCAAACTAGCATAGCACATTGGACATATATTAGCAAGTCATTAGTGCTAATCCTGTTATAAATGGTAGTCAGGACAGGACAACAGATCAAACCATAGATGAAGCTTTGGATTTTCAAAAGGATTTATATTGAACAAACCTGTTTGTCTCAGTGTTACTGTTGTTGATGGCAGATGGCAGGCAGACCATGGCGGAGAGCCAAATATCTGACAATACCGGCCGAGTTAAGGCGCCGCCATCCAAGTACAGGGTCATGGTACCGCCATCCTTCAAAAAATTAGCCATGGTGGAAAGCCAAAAACCCACTTGCCACCGATATCCACCATAACCGATATTTGTTTCTATTAGGAGGAACTAATCCTAAAGGGCAGTCTAAAATACTCTAGGATTACAAACTGATCCTACAAGTTACTTTATCTGTGTTGTGTCTCGCATCCGTGTCGTTGACAGTACTTCATAGATACCAACTAATACTACAATCATTTTACCAGCCCAGCGTAAAAGGCTCCTACCATTCTAAGCTCTGGCCATGACCAGATTTGTTAACCCCAATCCCATCAGCAAAGTTGTTTCTTCTGTGACTGTAACCCATTACCACCAGGTCAAAAGATAACAGTCTTTAAGTTTAACAACATACAAAGATTAAAGCTCAACAAAATGTTATAATCTTTCTTTGAACAAAATAAACAAATTGATGTGACTAATGTCAACTGACTAAAACTCAAGGATACACAATTTTCCATCCATTGCAGCTGTAGAAAGAAAAAAGAAAAAAAGCTAATAAAAAGGCAACAGAAGAAAAGAAAATGAATAACTTTACCTTCCCATAAATACCAGTTGACTCAAATAAGCTGTCATTTCCAGCATAAAGAAGACCCTGAAATCAAACAAACAGAGAGAAGCATTTTATAACATCATAAATATTTTCAAAACATATCTCCTTGGCATAAAAGTCAATATATGCAATAATCAAATAAATAATGTACTGCTTATGCTAGCTGGGACATCCAAGCAAGTTGCCATGTACATCACTGAAATTCAGACTTGTGTTTAAGTCATTCATTATCTTCAATTTGTGCTGAAGACAGCAGATTCTTTAAAATTTAACTGAAAACCCATTAGACTTAAAGTGTACAGTGTGGCATCCAACGTTAGTTAGTTCTAGTCTAACTGATATAAACCAGCTATATTCCTGAGAAAGAGATCATTCTCCTCTGCTCAACGTGTACAGGTCAAAGGTGTATGTTGCCTAATAATTAGTGACTTAACATTTGGGATTCACTAGAACTACGTGATGTATTAACTGTTAACATTTTCAGGAAATAAGGTGTTCACAGCCAAATTTTCACAATTTGGGTTTTGTTCAAATAATATATGAAAATACAATGCAAGACCCCTCCCTTTCAAATGTTGAGATTTTAAATTACTTATTTTCTAATGTTACAATGTGAGTCGTCTATTCTCTATCTAATGGCTTAAATCTGTTCAATATAGTGACTGCAGGATTCAATGGTTAGACCTTTGCATAAGCAAATCAAAACCTTTGGATTAAGATTGGTAAATAAATAAATATATAAAACTAGTCTATGTTTGGTGCCACAGTTACACATCTCACAATCCATTTGGGTTGGTTAGGTTTGACCACAAATTAGTTATGTTTGACTGCCCTTCCTAAATTGATTCTAACCCCAAACTCAAGTCTACCCATAAGCTTATATTTCGAGGTTTTCCAATAGAATCAATTATCAAATTTATTAAGGGACTCTTTGATTGGCTTATTTGAGTGTATCTACTGGCATATGTTTTGTGAGACTGTTTGGAAGAACTTATCAAAACAGCTTATGGCATTCTTCTTGTTCAAAAAAAAAGCTTATGACATTCTTCGAAAGCTGCTTTCAGTTTATTCTCATAAGTTATCCAATAAAACTTATGAAAACAGATTATAGCTTATACAAAAATAATTTAACGTTATTTAATCTTTTACTATGACATAATAGAACATTATGGCGTAATATGGTTTATAATAGAACATTATGACGTAATTTGATCAATGTAGTTGACCCCACTCAAGGTCCATTTGGATTAGCTTACCTTTGAGCTTATACAAAACAGCTTATGCAAATGCATAAGCTTTTATGCATTATTCATAAGTTGGTCAAGGTAGTTTATAAAAAAACAACTTACGAAGATATAATTTTCGTTAGTAAGAACTTACGAATTAACATAAAAGCCTATTTATTTGCATAAGTTACTTTTTCATAAGCTCGAAAATAAGCCAATGCAAACGGGCCCTTAGTGGGGAAAGGCTTGGTTAATGTTGTTGCTAATCATTTACTACAGAAATAGATTATACAAGAGCACTAATCTTGATAAGTGTTTCTACTATAAGTTGTTTATCCAAACAGTACCTATATGGCAGATACTACACACTCAACAATTTTGTTTAAAAATATTTTTTTTTGATCAAAAATATTGAAGCATAATCACTTTACATTATAACTAATTTTGACCGAAATTAATTAATCGCTATGAAGCACAGACACTCCTTGGATTAGGTGTGTCTCAGGTGTCCAACACCGACACGACACCACACTTTAATTACACTGAATTATGTCATTTTTTTTTTCAAATTATTAGATTTGTCGGCGTGTCGTGTCCGGTGTCGTTTTTCATCACTACACATTGAAAAAAATAAACAACTTAAAATTCAAAAAAAAAAAAATCAAAGAAAAAAATGAAGTTGACCTGAGTGAAAGCTTGAGGATCATGAGGAAACACATTAACAACAGTGATCGTATCAATCGAAACCGATTGTTGAAACGCACGCCAAGTGTTCGACGAAACGAGCAAGAGACAGAAAACAGAAATGACTAGTAAAACGGCGAGAATAGCGGAGACAGTGGCGAGATGTTGAGGCTGACGGTGGCGCGGAGGTGGTGAAGGAGTCGCCATGGAAGGGTTTGGATGAAGGTGCGATTCACGAAGTTTCTTCTTCAGAGATCTGGTTTTTGCCATAGCTCTTCATGGGAACGAGAGAGAGGAGAGATGAATGTATAAGATCGTAGGCGGAGTTGTGAAGTTGACGTTGAATAACGGATGTAGTTAACGTACGCCTGTTATTCTACTTTCTGATAGGGTAAATCAAGAGTTACAAGTAATGTAACTAATTTTAAATTACTACAACTTTTTCACAACTTTTTCTTTCAAATTCATATTATAATTTTTTTTCTTCATTTTTCACTCTTTATTGTTTTGGACCGGTGAGAAAAGAGAAAATGAAAGTTGTTATCAACGTTGTCACAAATGGTGGTACATATATCACTGCTCAATGTCGAAACATAAGGTTGTTGGAGTAAAATTTGTAAGAGCATCTATGGTTGATAAATCTATTGAGTATTTAAATGAGTTTTACCTATCATTTACTAATGACAATTGCTTTTTTGACATTCAAAAGTTCTTAACAACACAAGTAAATTATTAAAATACCTCCAGCGGTAGTTAATTATCGTTGGGTTATAACTACAAAACTAGCGGCAGTTAACTGCCGCTGGATTTTTTGGTCTTTTACTTGTGTTCCTAGGACATTTTGAATGTTTGAAGAGCATTTGTCTTTACTTATAGTTTTTTAAAGGGTAACTGGTTAAAATCTCGTGTTGTATTTATGAACATCTTATTTATAAAGGTGTTTACACTGATTTTTGGTAAACAACTGCTGGTTTAAAAAATTGTTACTTGCAAGATCAACCATTCAATCTTAAGGACATATTGTTCTTTTACTTTTCCAGAAATTCATGAATGTTCTTCAATAATTTAAGAAGATATTGGAAAAGGTTATCGAATTTAACTTAGTTAAATCCGTCGAAGTCACTTTCGAAATATAAGTAAATAGTATTGTTTGAAGTAAACAAATAGAGTACAAAAAACACTTAAGAAAACAAACTTAAATTGCATTGATTGAATGTAAATTGGTACACAGATTCATACATTGCAACTTGTGACTCGTTTCTCTCTTGAATGCGGATAGTTTGAGTGTAAGTTTTTTGTATGATTGGATTGTGACCTGTTTCTCCTACGAAAAACTACTATTTATACTAATAGAAAATAAACTACCTACGTAGAATTTGAAACCCCAACTGCTAACATCGAACCGTAGATATTCATCTGATTCAAGCTTTAATTAGGCACACGCTCCTTGAAGATATCCGTTGGCTCGATCTTCTCCAAAACACAACCGTTTTCGATACATTTTTGCCGGTTGAACCGAAACGCGTGTCCCAAACGCCTTTGGTGAGTCCAATTTCGACTAAGTACTCAAGAAATAATATCTATTTCTTCAAGTATAAAGTCAACCTCAGTTTGACCGCATTTAAACCTTCTATTTGAAAATATAGGCTAACAAATTGCCCCCCAGAAACATCATTTTCGATTTCATCCTTTGATATGAAGAAAAGGATGTTTTTGACTTTTACCTTTGGCAGGAAAATGTTAAGAATAAAGATTTAAATAAAAACCTCTAGAACTTCCCTCTACTTGCTTAGCGTATCTACAACTGCTCTTTGCCACGTGTCAGCATCTTTGGCTAATTGAAACTGTAAATTGAACCTCTTTCCAACTTCTTTACTTGCTATAAATAATGTACTATCCTTTGGAAATTTTATTCCATCTTCATCTCCTCCAATCCTCTTCTTTTATCATCAAAAATGGATTTTTTAGGCGATGATTTGATCCTCAACATTGCTAAGAGGGTTGCTGCTGACAGCATGCACGATCTCTTCAGCTTCATGCGAACGAAGAAGAGACATTCTACTCTTTGCAGATCTGAGAAATCTCTAGAGCTTTTGGCAATGATGTTATTGATCTGCTTACTGCTTTAGATGTAACTCCTGAAAGTCTCAGGTTCATGCATCGTTTGTGGGACGCTGGTCACTACATGTTTTGTATCCTCCGGTGCACCCAACACCTGTTGCACCCAAGGCCCCGCCTTGATAAGATGGACGGTTTGCTAAGGAAATCTAGGCCGCAGGCTCCCAATGTGCGAAGTATTTTCGCCTCCTGATGAAGGCTTTCTCTTGGCCGCTTCGTGATGAAGCAGAACTCCTAGAGGATTTCTAGGAACTCTTGATGACCAAGAACCTTCAAAATCATAGATATGACATATTGGGAGGCACCACTTCCTTTACATTCCACTGTCACTGGTACAAAAGATGGCTGCCCCCGGGCATGGTTCGCCGCCGTTTTTGTAATAACTGGTTCAACTGCCTAGGGGACGGAAAAAGGGGCAACTACCGTGGGTTTCTTCCTGCTGATGATGACGAATACATCTTCAACCATTTTTGTGTCCGTTGTCGCCTTGATAGCGAGGTCAGATGGTTGATTGACGTTTTTGGCTTTGATTACCATAATTAGGGTCTTGTTCTACCAGCGCTTAACTTTTCTCGTATTTCCGTCGGTTTACGCGCTTATCTTGTGTAATTTGCCCATTAACTGGCTTTGTAATCTAATGCCATTTTGGTTATTTTTTGAATTATTCTTGTGTGATTGTAATCTCTTGCAACAATGGTTTATATCTTTTCAAATATTTCCCATTTATGCGTAGAATCCTTCGATCGTCGTTCAGTTCTTTGATCTCGTATGCGTTATTTGAAAAAACTCTCAGAATTTTCCCATGGTCCCTCCCAACTAGGTGACCATTTTCCTAAAGCTCGGTCTTTCTTGTCCACTAGCAAGATGACTTTCCAAACTAAATCCCCTTGAGCGAAAAACTTCGACTTGACTTTCTTATTGTAGGCCTTTGCCCCTCTTTCTTTTTGTTGTGAGGATTTCCAATGCCAGCAATCTTTCTTCATCCAAATCGACTAGTTCGTCTAGGATCATATTCCAATAATGATTTGTCGGAATTTTGCATTGTCTTTGTATTCTAGTTGATTGAAGATAAATTTCGACTGGCAATACTGCATCATGACCAAATGTCAACCTAAAGGGTGTGGTGTTAGTAGATTCCTTAGGGGACGTTCGACATGCCCACAAGGCCTCGCTAAGAACTTCATTCCAATTCTTGGGTTTCTCTTTGGTTTTCTTCTTGATTATAGAAATAATGTTTTTGTTTGCCGCCTCTACTTGACCATTTGCTTGGGCATAATATGGTGTTGAAGTTTGTAGTTTATAACCGGTATCTTTAGCAAACTTTACCATTTTTCGACCCGTGAACACGGATCCTTGGTCTGTAGTGATGGTTTCTGGAATACCGTGTTGGAGTAAGCCCTAATAGCCAATCTATATTGATTGGGTTTGGCTTTGTATCATGATATTGATATAAATATATATTGTGAATATATAAATAATAAGGCATTTCTTTATTGATTTTGTTTTGTT
>Ga0228710_1007410_pt1 | contig 16205 bp, 11 predicted proteins | sample MedpolnodulmetaG_FD_177995 | JGI IMG/M metagenome (GOLD analysis project Ga0228710, IMG submission 177995) | Root nodule microbial communities from Medicago polymorpha collected in Santa Monica, California, United States - pink nodules | ecosystem: Host-associated > Plants > Roots > Nodule... | reverse complement strand
AAAAGTTTTTTTACTCTAGAAAATCCAAATGAATTTCATTCTTTTTTGTTTGTCTTTTTTTTAATTATTTTTGTTAATTGTGTTTTTCTGCCTTTGATCTCAACCTTGAACAATTTTTTCTCTTGCTAACATTTATAATGCTATTATTTAGGACATTTCATACCTCACTTAGCTAACGCTATTCTTGATTATAATGCTCATCATTCAACTGGTTTCAAATTCAATATAAAAGGAGTCGCAGTAAGATTTCATTCGCGTAACATCTTTTGTTAATTTACTCATAACTTTATATTTGTGTCACTATTTGATCAATGTTGTACATTTGGTTACTGATTATTTATGTAACGGTTTTCTCTGTGCTTTACTAGATTGGAAATCCACTTTTGCAAATTAATAGTGTTACGCAAACAACATATGAGTATTATTGGTCACATGGAATGATTTCCGATGAAATAGGCCTTACCATTATGAATGATTGCAATTTTGATGCATCTTATGATAACTTATCTAAATCATGTAAAGATGCCATGGTTGATGCTCAAGATATTGTGAGCGATTATATAGACAACTATGATGTGATTCTTGATGTTTGTTATCCATCCATAGCTGAACAAGAATTGAGATTAAAAAAAATGGTACTCTTTGCCTTTCATTTGGTTCATTTTGGTGATGATATTTTTTATTTATATTAATAGATTTATAACTAATTGATTTTGTTATTTTATTAGTGCAGGTTACTAAAATAAGTTTAAGTGTAGATATTTGTATGGACTCTGAAATCTATTTTTATCTTAACCTTCTGGAGGTTCAGAAGGCTCTCCATGCTAACCGTACCAATTTGCCCTATCCATGGTCAATGTGCAGTGAGTGAGTATAAATAAATTATAATATACATACGTTGATATAAATATTATTGGCAAAACTCAAGTCGTTTAAACTAGATATATGATTAGAATAAAGTTTATAAATAATTGCAATCGTCACCTTATTGATTTTGCGGGATTGAGTTAAGACTAATCTTCAAATTGACGGGCAAAGTATAATCTTAGTATTATAGTAAACATATATTTTATTTTATTTTATTTTTATTATTAATCAAATTTCTGATATTCATTTTTTCATTGTAGTGTTTTAAATTACAATGATGCAGATCACGATATCAATATGCTTCCGGTTCTCAAACGGATAGTTCAAAACCATATTCCAGTATGGGTTTATAGGTAATTAATTTTTGGTTAATTAAGTAAATTGTCCATATTAGAATTTTGTTTTTAGTCCCTAAAAAAACGTATTTTTTAGTTCATGCATCTTTTTTTTTTTTAGCATTTTTAAGGACAAAAAATGCTGATGAAATTTTTTACAAATTAAAAATGGCGATGGAAAATTTTACAAGGACTTAAAAGTGAAATTGTTTTTACTAGAGACTAAAAACGAAGTTATAGATATTTATAGAGATCATTTATTTAATTAATTAATTAACCCTTAATTTTTCTTAGTGAAAACTCATCTTAGTTTTTAAAAAAAACTATGTGAATAATTTGGTCCTCTTTAAAAAAAACTATGTGAATAATTTTGGTCCTTAGCAAAATAAAAAATAACTGGGATGACTTAGTCCTACATGAGGCACCATTAAAAAATAGACAATTAAGCTACTTGACAATACTTTTTTTTAAAAAAGAACCTTGACAATAATTAAAAAAGGACAATTTGATCCTCATAGTAATTAAAAAGAGAGAGAAAAAAAAAAGTCTCTAAATAACCTATTCTTCAATAGATAGTTTATTTTTGTTTATTTTCTTCTTTATCATTCAAACAAAGCCATAAATAAAATATATTATTCTATGATAAAAAGAGATATACAACATATTAAAAAAAAACATAAAAAATCCACGATTAAGGAAGTCCACAATTTATTTATTTTTAAAAAAAAAATATCCATGATATTAAAAAAAAAAAGTTTTTTCACTACCAAAAAAAAAAAATCTTTTTAAATATTATCAAGACTAAATTGTCTCTTTTTAATTATTGTTACGATTGGCTTAATTGTCCCTTATTATTACGGTACTTCGTGTAGGGACCAAGAGCATCCCCGATAGGGGAGACTTTGCTTCATAAATCATAAGTCTTGTTACTGTATAAGAGAAAAAGAAAAAGTAATACTTATAGGAGCAATTCTTATTTGGACACAACCTTTAATATTTTTTTGGTGTTGGGTTAAAGGGATAAGGTGTTAATGAGTGATGTACACATTAGTAAAATCATAAAATGGGGTTCTCTATTGTAGATGTTTTAAGTTGTCCTTTTTAGAAATTGAAGGTTGTTTTTTATTTCTCTCAAAAGAATCAATTTTGGATATCATAGTTCTTCTCAGATATTGAAGGTATCCTTCACTCTTACTTTTAAGCAAATGAGACTCATTGCCTATTATTATTTATTTTATACGTTTTGATTGGTAGCTCATTATATATGTTAACTTAATATTATGATAGCGGAGACCAAGATTCAGTTGTGCCATTACTAAGTTCTCGAAGACTCATTCGTGAACTAGCTCATGACCTGAATTTCAACATTACAGACTCATATAGAGTTTGGTTCCATAGAGGCCAGGTGTGTTTGTGTGCACACCAGTATGTGTTTATTAGTAACAATTTAACCATTTTCTACATGAAAAATTATTTTATTATGGTTTTGCAATTTTATTCACTTCTATTTTCTAAATTAATGTATGTGTAGGTTGGAGGTTGGGTAACTGAGTATGGAAATTTGTTGACTTTCGTCACCGTAAGAGGAGCAGGTCACATAGTACCTTATGCGCAACCTTCTAAAGCATTGCATCTATTCAGTTCCTTTGTACGTGGCAGAAGATTGCCAAAAACAACCCGACCTTAAAGTATTGATGAAATTACGTATGAATAAATGGGATATGAGTCTGCCAAATCTATATATCATATTAAAGTGTATGTTATATAGTCCAAATGGTTCGTATTACTTTGTTGATAAGTTAAAAATCTATTAAAATAGAGGAAAAATAACAAGATTCAGCGTATTATTTGTTCAGTACTATATATGAGAGAGAGAGAGAGAGAGGGATTGAGCTAGGGTTTTGCCTAGTGCATGGACGTTCCATCGCTGGAAAAGCATAATTTGTGATTCATGCACAACTTTGCGGTTGTTGATGCACATCTTTTTAAGCTTGCAATTTGCAACTGATGTGATGCATCATGCATCACAACACGCTCTTGCGAATGTGAATGATGTGGCGTCAAACTTGTCCCAACATACTCCTACAAAATAAAACTAATCATTAAAAAAGTTTAATATTTCGATTTTCGATTCATTAAATGCACAAGTTTTTATAAAAACTTTACTATTAAAGTCCTTAAAAAGTGTCTTTAAGGCATTCATTAGCATTTCCCGTTATTAAAATACTAAGACTTTGTCTGGTGAAAAATAGCAAAGAGCTCATAAGTTAGTTTATACTATTAGATGAATTTATGGAGGATAATGATAAGATAGTTTAGCACATTGAATTTGTATTGGTTAGTGAAATTAAAGGTTAAATTAACTTATAAATACGAAATGACATAAAAGTGATACATTTGATCAATTTATTTTTTTTCAATTAAGTTAATTTGAGATAGTTAATGATAATGATGAGATAGTTTAGTACATTGATTTTCGATGGGTTAAATTGAGATAAATAACAATAAGTTATAAGTTTTAAACGATAAGCTACTTTGATAAGTTTATAAAAATACGCTATAAGTTGATAAAAATAAGATATAAATGTGTGAGAACTCTTACTATACATGTCTTTTTTAGTCAAATAAACTTATATGACATAAGTTATGAGCTTAAAATTTGTCATACCATATAGACCCTAAGCGCATCTTCAAGAAGGTATCTAAATGATTTTAATTTTTCTTCTCTTCATTGAAGGAACTGAAGAGCATCTCTCCCAAGGGTTTCATCAATGAATTTCAAACACTATGCGACCATTACATAATTTTTGTTTTCATTGGAGCATATCTACATGGCAATCAAAATTCCATACAAAATTACAAAGTACCTTATTTAACCTACCGTTCTATGGTGGGGTTTAGCATGGGAAAGGGGGGTTGTTTCCCACCATGGGAAAATTGTTTTTGTCCATTAGATCAAATGAGAAACACATTCTTATCATGGTCTACCAACACTTGATTATTTTTTCACTTTATCTTTCACTTCCATTCTCTCTCCACCATGCCTCAATCACCCACCATTCCACCAACAACATCAAGCAAATGTACAAATACCCTTAAAACACAAACGGACAAACCAAATAATAAAATCTTTAACATGTTATCTGAACACGAATGGCTTACTGCAAATGTTTTTTCTTTCATTCATAAAATCCAAAGCAAAAACACATAAAAAATATGAAAGGTAGTGGTAGAGTTATATTAATAATCAAGAGCAATTGTTGTTCTTTTATTATTTTTGTATATTGATTATTATTACTACTTTTCTTACAATCATTTTTGTTTTTCTGGAGTTTTTGTTCTTTCATTGCTCTTTCTTTATTGCTCTTTTGTGGGCTGTGGAGTATAGGTTTGAAAAAGGGGTAAAAAAAAATCAAATCTTGATCGATAGATATAAAACTAGAGAACAATACCCCAAAATGTGATGGTGGGATGAGAAACTGAGAATAACAGCAACAATGGAACCATGGTGAAAGAATAGGATGGTGGAGAGAGAATTGTAGTGGAAAAAATAATCAAGTGTTAGTAGACCATGATAAGAATGTGTTTCTCATTTGATTTAATGGACAAAAACAACTTTTCCATGATAGGAAACAACTCCCCTTTCCCATGCTAAACCTCACCAATGTATGTAGGATGAACTAGAATAGCAGGCATTGTTTGTTTTTATGGTGGGAATCCTCTTCACCGTGTTTGTTCACCACTGCAATTTAAAACTTTTAGTTTTCACGTCTAAATTTGCATTGGAACACGAAAAAGTGAAACCCACCACCAAACTAATCATAGCATAAATTTAACATTCTTCCTTTAAAAAAAAAAATCTTTTTAACACTCTTATTATTTAACTATTTTATATGCTAAAAGAGAAATGTTAGCAACACACCTTATAACACACTCTCTTTGATTGGTTAAAATTCACATGGTGGATCCATGTGAATTTTAACCAATCAAAGAAAGTATGTTGAAAAGTGTGTGTTACAAAGTGTGTTGCTAGCATTTCTCATACTAAAATTGTGATTTTTAAAAATTATAAAACCATGATATTTCCATACATTTAATATTTACGTATCAATTCATGAGTGTAAATTAATTTAAAAAAAGTAGTGATATTAATGTAACTAAACTAAAAAAATAAGGAAAAAGAAAAGAAAGCAAAGAAGTATAAAACGGTGCGTTAAGGTCTCGTCGTCCTCGGTCGCTGGTGGTGGATCTGAACTAGCGAGTTAATTTCCTCAACTCTGAAACCTTCTTCTTCTTCTCGCCTTGTACGCGCTGCAATTGAACTTCCTCATTGATTCACAAAATGGCGCTGACATCATCCGCGCGTGATTACATAAATCGCATCTTACAAGACATATCTGGCATGAAAGTTCTCATCCTCGATTCTCAAACGGTAACAATGCTATCAATGACTATCAATTTTTCATTCACAATCAACTCTCACTTATGCTAGTTTCAATTGTTATTGCAATTATGCTTTGGTTTCATTTTTTCTTTTATGATTCTTTTGGATCACGAGTAAATTGTAAACACATAATTGCCTCTGTTAATATCTTACGGAATTTGATTGACTCTAATGTCATTATCAATACCACAAGTTACACAATTTAAATATCAAATTCAAGCTGGTGGTTCAAATGGAGATGGCCTCAGGTGTTTATTTTATGTGTTATGAAAGTACCGCTCAAGCTGAAAGACAGGCGATGTTGTATGAGATAGAGTGTTGGGTTGTAACTTGTAAAGAACCAACACGAAAATAAATTAAGTATAACAGAGATGAGGATGTTCCTTTGATGTGTGGTAAAACTAGATGTGATAGGATTATAAATGACATCATCAGAGAGAGAGAGAGAGAGAGTGAGAGTTGGGGTAGCACCCATCGTAGAAAAGATGGTAGAAACTCAACTTAGGCGCTTTGGGCATGTTGAGAGAAGACATGTAGATTTTATAGTCAAAAAACACATCAGATATAGAGTAGTCGAATCACTAGAGACGATTCAAGACCTAGAAAAACTATAAGAGTAACTATTAAGAAAGATCTAGATATTAATGAGTTGGATTGATATATGATAGAACATTATGGGTCGATCAATTATTAAGTTATAATGTTGTTATGTGCTTGTAAAGCTATTACCTGTGGGTTATATTGGCAAGATGCCAAAGAATTTTGTTTTACTTCATCAAATCCACAAATCAACATACCATAGTAACTTGGTGGTACCTGGATTATTTGATTTTTGGTTGTTGTTGATAAGGAAATGCATTGTTTTCCCTCGAATTTTTGCAGGTAAGTATTGTGAGTGTTGTGTATTCACAATCAGAGCTTCTTCAGAAAGAAGTATTTTTGGTAGAGTTGGTTGATTCAATTTCCAAGTCAAGCGAACCAATGTCACATCTCAAGGCAATTTACTTCCTTCGACCTACATCAGAGAATATCCAGTATATGCGTCGTCAGCTGGCTAGTCCTAGATTCGGAGAATATCACCTATGTAGGTTCTTTAATTGTTTTGCTTGACTCTTAGATAAGATATAGTACAATTCTTCTTATGAATTGAGTTTGTAATTTCTCTAAGTTCTCTAAGTTAATAGTGATTGTCATCGATTCATTTGAAGACTCTCTTTAATCCATTCTGAAATTACAGTTTTCTCCAACATATTGAAGGACCATCATATTCACTTACTTGCCGATTCAGATGAACAGGAAGTTGTCCAGCAAGTTCAGGTAACTGCTCATGGGGTGCACACTCTAATTTTAAAGTTTGTAGTCTGTAAGGACTTATGAACTTTGATATAACCATTTTATGATATTTAAACTTCTCACTAATTTTGTGATAGTAGATGCTTTTCCAACCCTTATATATTCCGTCTCATTATTTTTGTCATTTAATTAAGGTGTTGTGCACATTTTAAGAAAACCATTAATTACATTCGTTTCTATTGTAAAATAATATCCTTTGACTACATTGTCCGTATTGTAGTAGGAGTTTGGTGGAATGACTTATTATTGTTATTAATATAGTGGAGATGTAAATAAATAAGGGTATTATAGGAAAAACGTAATTGATGCTTTCTCGATATTTTAAAGTGACAGATAATAAAAACCAGTTTATAGTATCAAAATAATATTATAAATTCTCATGAAACATGTTCCGGATAGAAGGGCATTCTAATTCCTCTTAATTGTGACCTTTTCTATTTACTGTCCAGTTTTTTATCTGATAAATGACTTTTCGCACTGTTGAACTTGAAGCTTTGGACCCCCTACCCTTTGTGTTGCAATCTCGAATGATGGTTTTTGTGTTGCAAAGTTTAATTCTGATACATTTGTTGCCCTGATCATCCAGGAGTACTATGCAGACTTTGTTGCTATTGATCCTTATCATTTCACTTTCCACATGCCTTCAAACTACATTTATATGCTCCCAGCTGTCGTAGATCCTTCAGCATTGCAGCGTTTCAGTGATCGGGTTGTTGAAGGTCTTGCTGCTGTTTTTTTGACCTTAAAACGGAGACCAGTTATTAGATATCAAAGAACATCCGACATTGCAAAAAGAATAGCACATGAAGCATCTGTGAGTTCATGCCACCTTGTCTAACTTGTATTTTGTGGTTTATTTTAAATAATTGATGTTGCATTTTAGCTACTTGGTCGATGGTTTCTGCAAGTTTAAGCTTTTATACTTCGATCATTTCTATGGTTCTGAATTGCATAATGCATTGGGAGTATCTCTGAGTATATGCATGCTTGAATCCAATCTATTTGTTATTTGGCTGGCAATTTGTGCACCACAACATGCCATCTTATATCATTAATGATTGTGCTGGCATACATTGCGAAACTAATTTACTTTATTGTGCATGAAACAGAAACTAATGTACCAAGAGGAAAGTGGTCTTTTCGATTTTAGACGAATGGAAGTTTCTCCTTTGTTGTTGGTGATTGACAGGAGGGATGATCCTGTAACCCCATTGCTAAATCAATGGACCTATCAGGTATCAGTGAAATTAAAACAAGTTTAGTGCTTACTAACAAGCTTACAGCTGAGTGATTTCATAAAAAAAATTATGCATATAGGTGATGCTCATTTGTGGTGTTATATTGTACAGGCTATGGTTCATGAATTGATAGGAATCCAAGATAACAAAGTGGACGTCAAATCCATTGGTAAATTTCCAAAGGATCAGGAGGTTGGATACATTTCTTGCACTGGGTAATATGTCAGAAGCATATCACAGTCTTGTTTTTGTGCTCATTGAAAAGTAATTTTTTTACTAATTCTTGTCGCAGGAGGTTGTTCTGTCATCGGAACAAGATTCCTTTTTCAAAGCTAACATGTATGAGAATTTCGGAGATATTGGTATGAATATCAAGCGACTGGTTGATGAATTTCAACAAGTGGCAAAGAGTAATCAGAACATCCAAACAGTAGGTTTGTACTTTTTATTCTCTCACATTTCAGAGTACTTAAATCCTTTCAGCTGTTACAGTTATGAACTTTAAAACTCACTTGTACATGATAATACACGTTATTAACACCTGCCGATTTCATGATTTAACTCTTGGCAGAGGACATGGCCAAATTTGTTGACAACTACCCTGAGTACAGAAAAATGCATGGGAATGTGACAAAACATGTGACTTTGGTAACAGAAATGAGCAAGATAGTTGAAGAGCGAAAACTTATGTTAGTTTCACAAACAGAACAAGAGTTGGCTTGCAATGGAGGGCAAGGAGCTGCTTTTGAGGTATATATTAGTCTTAAATATTTGAAATTCTCCTTTGGCTGTTCTCAAAAGTTAAGTGTTTTTATGACCATCAAATAAACTAAGAAACATACCAGTTATTTACTAGTACCAATGTCAGTAATGTCACTATGTATATTGCATACAGTCTAATTTCTGAAATTTACATGATTATATCTAAATTATTACCCCACCAGTAAAAAGCATTTGAAGGAACAGAAAAAATGGGAGAATCCTTTTAAGCTTTGCAATATTTTTTGTAACTTATTTTTCGCCTGCTTTCCACATGGTACTTGCTGTAGCAGCATTTATTGGGGTGGTTCTAGGAAAATAGAAAGCTAATCTAGAGTAATTTTTTCATCTCAGTGCTGATATTTGTTCGAAAGGATACACTATCCTTATTGTAGTTAATCCGTTATCTGTCTTCGGAAACTCTACATTGTTCCCTAGGAAATTAATATTTGATTAGATGAGTTATTGTAGCTACTCTGTTCTTACTTAGTTCTTTCTTTTCGATGTGGGGCTTTTTACTCACTGAATTTCCAACAATATATGAGTTAAGGACAAGGAACCGCAACAAAGTATAATAGTAAACAAATCCCTGAATAATATCTGTTATTAGTTTCACTCTACTAACAATCCATGTTTAACACAACAAATTATTTGTCATGTGAAGCAGTCTTATTTTTATCCAACCGACATGTAAAAATGCAACTCTATTTTTCCCTGTTAATTGTTGTTATATGTACTGGTAGTAACAGTTTTAAAATAATGAAGTTAACATGATTGAGTGATAAGTGATAACTTTGGTCTCTATGTACTCATTTACAGGCGGTGACCAATCTACTAAACAATGAAAGCATATCAGATATGGACAGACTACGTTTGGTCATGCTATATGCTTTACGATATGAGAAGGAGAGCCCTGTTCAATTAATGCAGCTTTTCAACAAACTTGCTTCCAGATCTGCCAAATACAAACCTGGGGTAAATTTAAACTGTTGTCTTTCTTCTTAAATCCATATATTCTTATGCATGAATTCCTGAACGTCTCTTAATCCTTAACGGATGTTATCCAATTTTAAACCTTAGATAAATAGCAGTGGTGGTGAAATTATTTTTGGTTGTGTTGTCTTGTCATATCTTCGGATTTAGGTTACAAAGTAGAAATTTGGATTCAATGAGATTGATTAATTTAAGAACAGCATTTAGATGGATGATTTTGCTGCTTTTGATATGGCTACACGAGAAAGTTTCTGATATTGATATCTTCATTGTGGCACAACAGCTTGTCCAGTTTCTTTTGAAGCAGGCTGGTGTTGACAAGAGAACTGGTGATCTTTATGGAAATAGAGATCTAATGAACATTGCGCGTAACATGGCTCGTGGACTGAAGGTTTGCATTAAATTAAATATGCTTTTTATCTTTATAATATTGGTAAAATTTGATTTGATCTGTATAAAAAAAATAAAAATCGTTTTTTGTCTCTATATTTAAGAAAAATAGTATGTTTTTAGTCCCTCACTGAACCCTTACATGGGACTAGAAGTGCAAAGTTTTTGTATTTTTAGGGACTAAAAAGGTATAAAAACTGTATAGGGACTGGAATCAATATTGTCAAACTTTTCAGGGACAAAACCATATTCAATCATCAAATTATTTATTATGACCACTGTAGCATCGTATGCTTGATGATGTGAGTCTTGAATCTCAAAATACTTGTTTTGAGTTTTGCTGCAGGGTGTTGAGAATGTTTACACCCAGCACCAGCCGCTTCTGTTCCAAATCATGGAAAGCATTGTCAAAGGACGGTTGAGAGATGTAGACTACCCATTTGTTGGGAATCACTATCAACAAGGAAGGTTTGTTGCTATGAAATATAAACTCTTCATTGTAATTATATTTGTGAACTTCTAGAGGTCTCGTGGTTTTATAAACCAATGATTTATATCCAAATTTGTGATGCCACTACATTGTTGCCTGTTTCTCCATGTTTATTATTACCATAGAACTGTGGAATAATCTGAGTTGTGAAACTGGTGACTGTATAAAAACCAGGCCCCAGGACGTAATTATCTTCATTGTTGGCGGGACAACATATGAAGAGTCACGGTCTGTTGCTCTACAAAATGCCAGTAATACAGGCGTTCGGTTTATACTTGGTGGCTCTTCTGTTCTTAATTCGAAAAGGTATGATTAACTCATAAAGATAATTTAGATTGGATTAGTGAAAATGTTCATTTTTCCTTACAAACTGTACTTTCACTTTGGCATGCTAGCAATAATGATTTTTATTTTTGGAAATTGATAGTTGCAGGCTATTGACAAAATTTTAAGTAGTCATGGTATGGGCTTACTAGAGGCTTTTTCTGATTTTATTTACAATTTTACTGCTAATTCCAAAAATGTCACATCATTTGCACTTTTTCATATTTCCAAATACTTATACAAGAAATGGTAAAATGGCATGGCATGTTGTTGTTTTCACCATTTCTTTTACAAACTTCAAAAACAGTAAACAAATGAAAACTGCGACCTTTCTAAATTTTTTTGAAAAATCATAAAATAAAAACACAACCGTTTTTCAACCCAAATAAGTTCTTAGTTATTTTGAATGTTGTATGAAGTTAGTCATTGTCATGGTTTGGGTGATAAAGTTTATTGGGTAGGTCTTCGATGTTACTTGTAGATTGAAAGATTTTGTTACACTTGTTTTTTTATTGATTGGTCCTGGGTTGATTAGTTTAGCAGCAAAAACATCCAACATTTGCTTTGCACAGGTAGCATTTTGGATTCTTAGAACAGAGGTTTACTTCTTGAATTTGCAGGTTTTTCAGGGACTTGGAAGAAGCTCAGAGGGTAGCTCGTTCTAGCACCTCTGTTGTTTGAAGTATATCCTGGCATATTTTGCATCATGTGGACGATATAGATATAGTTTTTACAGCTTCAGGCTGGGAATTTTAGTTTTGTGCCTATGTATATGTATAAAGAAAAAACTGCTAAAGGAGTTCGATGTTGGATATAGACTCAGTATTCAATCCATTGTTGATCTAGAAGACAATCACCAACCGTTGATCAATTTAGGTGCTAATCGGCTCCTTGCAATTGAGTGCGATCCAAGAGCAAGTCACCCATGGCTCGTTCCTCTCTTCTCGGAAAAATAGTGCACACAAAGCATATAGGTACAATGAAAGAAACCTTTGGATTTGCCAAGTCTTCCATCATCTTTTGGCTAATCTAGTATCAGGTTTTATTGACACTGGCTGATGAAAGAACAATTTTGTATAAAATGCCCCATTCTTTTGTATACTAAAAGACATTCCATTTGTAGATTCACTGCTTCATAATTTTCAAGTTCAGATTGTGCGTCTGAAATTTGATTGATGTCATTTTATGTAATGCACAGTTGCAACGTTGATGGCATGGCATTATGTGTCTGCCTGGGATTGTCTTGTAAAGATGATAACTGTTGATTAGTGTCATTTCACTTGTTCTCTTCACCGAATAAATTTGGGTGTTATTTTTTTATTTTTTTTAAGGAAAGTTAAATTTTGGTGGTGGCCGGGGTTCGAACCTCAGACTTTGCATATATTATGCATTGTCCATATACCAATTGAGCTAAGCTCACGAGGACTAAAGACAATTAAATTGATGAAGTATTAATTTTTTAAACTCTATTTTCCACATCATTAAACCATTAAAAGGTTCTAAATAAACCTAAATCAAAAACACCCCGAGCACACAGCGCTCATTTTTTTTATTCTTTGCGGAAACAAGATTTCTCTCTCTAATCTTTCACTCTCTGACTTCTCTCTAAACAACCTCTTCCACCGCCATTCCTGTTTTATCCAAATCCCTCTCAACAAGATGTAGATATTGTGTACGGTGGTGCGATGAGAGTCTCTCTTCTCCGCACCACCCTTTTCCGGTCTGTTGGTGTTGTGGCAAACTCTTCCTCCGGTTCCTTTGTGCGGCGTCGTTTGCATAGGAGGTGGTTCTCCTTCTCCAGATCGTTGTCCGATTGCCTTTTGTTCGGTCCTCATCACCGTTCACAAGGTTGTTTCCGGTTGTGTGTGTTTGTGTTTTCACCTTTGACTGGATTTTGCTCGGTGTTGGCTCTGTTGCAGTGGTGAGATGGGTAGCAGCGCTGTCACTGTTTGTCTGTTTTGGCTAGATCGACGGTGGTTTGCTCGTTTGATCTAGTTTTTGCTTTTGGTTGCTTGATGTTTGTATGTACTTTTTTTTTTTGCTTTTCGTACTGTTTGGTTGTGTTTCAGATCGGAGACTGCAGCGGTGGTAGTTTTGGCCTTTTTGTGGTGATTCGTAAACACGAAAGGGTGTGGTTCTTTTAACCCGAAAGGGTTGTTTGGGTTCTTTGAAATCGGTTGAATTGGTGCTCCTGTGCTTGAATCTCTGATGTTCCAGGTCTGTTGAGATTTGCAGGCCTCAAGTTTTCAGGGTTACCTTCTCCGGTACTGTCCTCTAATCTATCTCAGTCATTGTGACTGTTATCGGACTGTTAAGCTCGAAGAGCTATTATACCTGCTGCTTTGTTCAGGGGGTTGCTGGTACGTGGATCTAGATACCATGTTGGCGGTCGATACATTTGCCAATTCAAAACCTTTTTTGATTCTATGGTTGTCCACTCTTCACATTTTTTTGTAATCTGGTTTAGTGCTCGTACGCGGGCATGCTAGGTTGCGTTCGTGAGGTGTGTTCTTTTTGTTAGGATTAATTAGGGTAGGGCTACCTGGTTTGTATTGTATTGGATTATTCTCATTTGGGTTGTACCTGGGTCAGGTCATATGCCCCCCAGTCTTTGTATCTCTTTATTTTTATTTATTATATTTTTGTTTCTTGCTAAAAAAATAAATAAATCAAAAACACCCATTTGCTGGCTGTTTCTCCGTATTCTTTTTCGAGTAGTGATATTTGAACAACCATTTGATACAACTTTTGTGACAATTTTTTTTCTCTCTCTTTTCATTGGTCAAAAACAATGGAGAGAGGAAAAGGAAGAGAGAGAGAATGAGAGAATAATGTGAATATGAGAAAGAAAGTTGTCAAAAACTTGTCACAAAGTGGTTGTACAAATATCATTTCTCTTCTTTTTCTTCCTCTAATAATATTCTCACTGTTTCCATGTGTAAAAAAAAAAAACCATTAAAATTTATCGAACAATATAAATTAAACTAATTAGAAATTATAAAATATAACTTAAAACATTAAAAGGGTTAGATTAAAAAGGGGAACCCTAGGTTACTAATAGTGCTTGGGAACCCTAAGAATGAAATAAAATGACACCAATTACCTTTTTGTTTGCTCATAAAATCATTTTTAACATTTTTTATTGAGTTTATTGTGCATATTAAAGTTAAATACATAATAGAAATCATATATAAATTAAAAACATTGATTTTTTTAGTTGATATTAAAATCCTTGATTGAAATTTGTATTTAACACTTTAAATATCATTTTTTGTGGTGGCCGGGGTTTGAACCCGGACCTTAGATATATTATGCATTATCTATAATAACTGATCTAAGTCAAAATGGACACTTTAAATATCATTTAATCAAATAGGGAAGTTTCTTAAGATTTTATTTATTAAATATTATAAATAAATTAGAAGTGATTTTAATATAAAAAAATGTAGTTAGTATTATTTTAATCCATTCTTAGTTTTTTGGAACAATTCTTTTGAAAAAGTGTTTTTTTAAGGGTTAATATGTCTTTACCCCTATAATTAGGGCGAATTCCGGTTTACCCCATAAAAAAAAGTTTAGATTCCAACTCTATAGTATGAAGATTCTCCACAAAACACCCCTGTAATATGAAGATTCTCCACAAAACACCCATGACCCCATCTAGACGCTGACGTGGCATGCCATTGTATAATTATTTTAATTTATTTTTTTTAAAATCTGACACATGTGTAATGGACACTGACGTGGCACGCCACTGTGTAATTATTTTAATTTTAATTTTTTTAAAACCTGACATGTGTGTAATGGTTTAAAAAATTATTTTTAAAAAGATAAAAAATAAAAAAAACTGAAAATTAATTTTCAAATATTTAAAAATAAGAAAAAAATTTGGATTTTTTTAAAAAATAAAAAAATTCAGAAAAAAATTAATATTTTTTTACCAAAACATTCAAAAATTATCTTATATTATTTTTTTCGAATATTTTTAAAATTTTAATTTAATTTGGATTTTTTTAAAAAAATTTCAAAAGTTTCAAAATATAGTAAGTTTAGGATTTTTTAAAGAAAACAACCCCTTTTAGTTCTTTTGGACTGGCTGTTTCTTTTCAAAAATATCCTCAATTTTCAATACAAATAACACATGTAACAAATAAATAAGAATAAATTTAAATATTAAAAGAATTTCCAGATTATTTTTATCCTCAATTTTTAAATATTAAAAAATATTCTCAAATCTGTAACACATCGCAAAAAATATTATGGAATTTTTTTTCCTAAATTTGAATTTTCCTAAATTTTTAAATAAATTTGTATCTAGTTTTTTAAAAATAAAACTATTTTCCAGATTTTTTTTTTGTTGAGAAAATTTAAAAAAATTCTTTTTCGAAAAAAAAAATCTGTTTTAAATTTCGAAACATATATATCTCCAAATTTTCGAAAATAATTTGAAATTTTTTTTCAAAATAAAAATTTTGAAATATATATTTCAAAATTTTAAAAAACTATGGAAAATTAAAAAATTTTGAAATATATATTTCATGTAAATTATAAATTTTGGAATTTTCGGGAAATATATATTTCAAAATTTTAGGGAAATATTTTTGGTAAAATAAAATCCTATTTTTTTTTAATTTTTACAATTTTTTTAAAAAGAAATTGGCACAAATGCCATGTGTACCTTTAAAAAAAATTAATTATACAGTCAACACGCCACATAATCAGATATGCACAGTTAGCATGCCACTCAGCTCGCCATGTCAGCAATTCTGCATAGTTACATGAGTCGGGTGCTAAAATCAAAGAATCTTATTTTACAGGTTGGAATCTAAACTTTTTTTTTTTATAGGAGATAAACCGGAACTCACCTAAATTACAGGGGGTATAAATGAAGTAGATAAAATAGTCACAAGGAAGGGGGGGTTTGAATTGTGACCCTTTAAAAATTATCCTGAAACTTAAAAACAATTCTCAAGTAGTTTACTTGGAAGTGTTAAGTTAATATTCTGACTTCA
>Ga0228710_1007409_pt1 | contig 16205 bp, 20 predicted proteins | sample MedpolnodulmetaG_FD_177995 | JGI IMG/M metagenome (GOLD analysis project Ga0228710, IMG submission 177995) | Root nodule microbial communities from Medicago polymorpha collected in Santa Monica, California, United States - pink nodules | ecosystem: Host-associated > Plants > Roots > Nodule... | reverse complement strand
CTTGAAATTTTTATAAAAAAAAAAAAAAAAATCTGCAATTGACTATTTTTTTTTGTTGAGAGAATTGACTATTTTTTTTAACAATAAAAAATGGAATATATTAAACACCAAACAAACAACTCCCTCAGCACAAGGTGTGCCAAAAGAATTACTAAAATACACAGTGTTAATCAGGCAAATACAAAAAACATTAGGTAATGTCCAATCATTGTAAAACGTTCGAACACCATCTATCTGTGCCAAACATAAACGTAGCCTTTTTGACTTTCAACCAGGCTAGAGATACATATTTCACTTTATCCAACAACCTGGGCATAGGAGTTACAATATTATTGAACACTATATTATTACGCTCATTCCATAAGACTCATACACAAAAGAGTCAAATGAGCTGAAAGAATGACCTCTTTGCTTTGCCACCACCCGTTGAATACACAAACTGGATAAAATGATCGGACAAAACATTGGTGTCGACACCCATAAAACCAAGCCAATGTCGCACCATAGGCCACAAAGAAGAAAAATCAAAACAGGCTAAAAATAAATGTTGCGCCGTTTCTAAGGAACCACAATCTGAGATACATTGAGAGGCTTCTGATGAGATGACCCCTCTCGTCACCAAGTTAGCTTTAGTAGGCAATCTGTCCCGAAGCAACCTCCAAACAAAAACAGAGACCTTCAACGAGACCTGGTTATGTCAAATCATAGATGTTGCTGAATCCGCAAGAGGATTATCCTTCATGGTGAGCAACTGATAAGTACCATGGATTGTGTAACCCCCTTGAGGGTCCGGTAGCCACACCCATCGATCTGAAACATTAGAATGCAAAGAAATATCAAGCAGTAAAGTCCTACACTCCTCTAAAGCCTCCTCCTCCCAAGCCAACAATCTCCTCCTCCACTTCCACGCTTCCCCCTCTGCGCCACACCGAGTGAGAACAAATTCGCCACCGTGATGGATTTGTTCTCATATAAATCAAACAACCGACGGTAACACACACACAGAGGGGCCGAACCTAACCATTTATCATACCAAAACAACGTATCAGACCCATCCCTCACCTTCTTCAACACACATTCCCCAAACCAATCAACACCCACACCGCCGCCCCCCTCCCTAACCCGGGTTACCTCCCTCCACCAAGTAGAACAACTCCGGCCCCCAACCTTCCACCTACTTCGCCATAGCAGGCGACTAAAACTCTATACCAAAAACCTCCTCTATCAACCAACATCCTCCAACACCACTTGCCTAACAAGGCAAAATTAAACTCCTTTAACTGTCTAACCCCCAACCCTCCATACTCCGTCTGTAAACACACATCATGCCAACCTATCCAAGAGATTTTCCTGTGATCTTCACTCCCACCCCAAAAAAAATTATTAAATAAAGATTTAATGGAAGAGATTATACCTGATGGAGCTTTGAAGAAGGAAAGAGCATAGACAGACAGAGAGGTCAAGACAGACTTTAACAAAACCAAACGACCGCCAAAGGAGAGAAAACGACTATTCCAACCAAACAACCTAGCCTTAATACGATTCACAATAGGATCCAAGAAACTCAATCGCCGAGGATTACCTCCGATAGGCAGACCCAGATACATGAAAGGCACCTTACCCACCTTGCAACTTAAAACAGTCACCGCCTCATTTAACTTAGAGGGTGCGATGTTCACACCAACCAACATACTTTTATGAAATTCACTTTTAACCCGGACATAGCTTCAAAAATAACAAGAGTAGCTCTTAAAGCTCGAACATTAGACCAACTTTTAGTTCCCAACAACAAAGTGTCATCAGCAAACTGAAGATGGGACACCATAGCCGGATTAACCATCCCAATGCTATAACTAGAAAACAATTGATTCTCTACCAAAGATTTCATCAGAATATTAAGACCCTCGACAGCCAACAAAAACAGAAACGGAGACAAAGGGTCACCTTGCCTTAAACCCCTCTATAACGGAAACTCGTCTATTGGACTACCATTGACAAGAACAGAAGTTGTGGTTGTACCGACACACTCTCTAATCCACTTTCTCCATAACACAGGAAAAGACATTCGACCCAACACAGCGTCCAGATAGCCCCAATCCACAGAGTCATACGCCTTCTCAAAATCCACCTTAAACAACAAAAGATCTTTCTTTAACCTGTGAGTTTCATCGACTGCCTCATTAGCTACAAGAATGCCATCAAGAATTTATCTATTTTTAACAAACGCTGACTAGGTCTCTGAAATGACAGAACCAATAACCATGCACAGTCTATTAGCTAACAACTTTGCCAAAATTTTATACAAACTCCCCACCAAAGATATAGGGCAAAAATCATCTAGCTTCTGAGGGCTATCAACTTTCAGAATGAGAGCTATAAAAGTAGTATTGATACCTTTAGATAATTTTCCGTTGCGGTGAAACTCGGAAACAAAATGCATAATCTCGTCCTTCAATTCATGCCAAAAATCCTTAATGAAACCAAAGTTAATTCCACCAGGACCCGAACTTTTGAAGTTATCACAGTCCCAAACAGCTGCCTTAACTTCATCAAGGGAAAAAGGTTTGATTAAACCCACACCCTCCGCCACAAACAAAGTTCGAAAATTCAAGTTTGCAATGCTAGGCCACTCCACATCAGTAACCTTAAAATGATTCTCAAAATGGTTAAAAACAGCTTCACGGATAGGTTGTTCCCCTTCCACCAAAAGACCATCCACCACAATAGAACACAACAAATTATGGCGCCTCCTAGAGGACATGATTGAATGAAAAAATTTAGAATTAACATCTCCATCACGCAACCACTGAACCCGAGACTGCTGCCAACAAATAGTAGTATTCAATCGGGACACCAAGTGAATATCCAAGGAAACACCATGAAGCTCAATACATTCCTCTTCTGTCAACTCCATTGTCTCACCTTTATTGTCTAAAGTTGCCAGTCGATCCTTCAAGGCAGAAATCTTTGCTGGTAAATTTTGAGAATGAGTGGTTTGCCATTCCTTAAGAGCAATTTTGATCAACTTAAATTTTTCTCTTAAAACATGGCTTCCCCATCCATCAACCTGAAAAGACTTCCACTTAGTACTCACAAACTGCTTGTAACCAGGAATAACAGTCCAACACTTCAACAATCGAGATGGCCTAGGGCCCCAATTTTCATCGTCAATAGACAACGCCAAAGCACAGTGATCTGACAAACTTCTCAACTGAGCAAACTGTAGACAATTTGGCCACAAAATACACCATTCCTCAAAAAGCAAGAACTGATCAATTTGACTCATTGACTTGCCATCACCCTTGAACCAAGTAAAATTACGACCCCCCCAATGGAAGATCCACCAAAATATTATCGCCAATGAAGGAATTAAAATGAGCAAAATCCGGATTTAGAAAACTGTCTGACACATAACGTCTTTCCTCCCTACACCTGATTGCATTGAAATCCCCGCAGACACACACCTTCCTACCTCTCACCAATTGTAACCGCACGGTCAACGTTTCCCATAGCAATTTCCTTTCTCTAGCGTCACAAGGGGCATATACATTAAACAGATAAAAATCCTCATTAGACTTTTTAAACTCTCATGAATAATTAAAGTGTGATCAAAGCTGACAGAAGACCACACCTCCACCTTGGAACTATCCCATACCGTTAACAAACCACCTGACGCTCCAACAAACGGCCGAAAAGAATAAGAAATAGACTGGTTACCCCACAGAGCAACACAAATCCCATCATTAACGACTTGAAGTTTAGTTTCTTGTAAACATAAGATAAACATACATTTTTCCTGAACCAAAGCACGAACCTCCTTCCTCTTTTCAAAACCACTCAAACCCCGCACATTCCACGAAATGACCTTCATCTCACACACCCTCACCCCCACCCCTCAGCCACCTCCCCACCTCAAAAACCTTGCTCAACTGCCCCCTTCCCCCTTCTTTCCCCTCACGCCGCACCACCCTCTTCCCCTCTCGCTTTTCTATCTAGCACCCTGAACATATTGTTATCCCCATTAAATTGAACACTAATCGCTGCTCCAATACCTCTAACATCCTCTACTGCCACCTTCTCATCCCCACGTAACACTACCTAGTTAACCCAGTCATTATTAACCGACCCTGAAGAAGAACTCCCCTCTGAAACATTCTTTGACACCTCCTTGACAGCCTTCTGGAGTCTCTTTGACCCATGTAATTTTCTTGATTTATTTTTCAAAATGTGCAAAACAGCTGAACGGTTATGATAAGGTGAACATGCCACTTTTTTAAGGCTATTCACAGAGTGTTTCAAAGTTCGATTCACTTTCTTCCGCTTTTTAACCACATTCCAAGCATGACTAATAGATACCTTTGACCGTACCACCTTCTTCACTTTTTTCTTAGATGACGAAATAACAGCAACATCACCATGATTTTGATCACTAAGCCACTCGATACTCCACGGACCTGATTCAACTGAACGAGCCGCCCGAGGTGGGCAAGATGAAGCTCGGCCCCTCCTTCCTTTTAACTTAGAATTTGGATGCACAAAATCAAGTGGAACAACCTCCTGAGTAACGTCAATTGGATGTTGTCCTTTCACCTCAGAAGTCATCCCCATCCCTTTATCATTTCCAGAACCACAACCATCATTACTACCAACATGTTGTTTCACGCATGGCTCAACATGCACCGCACGTGAGTCAGGTAACTCATCAATATCATCTAAAAATTGTTCAGCCTCACCTTCCATATTTATAGATGGCGCCTTTACAGAAATCTCTGGCATCACAGACTCATCTTTACTCACCTTTGAGAGGTCCTTTACAATTTTATCAACCAAAATGTTAACGGTATCACAATCATGAACGTTATCCCCTCCAATGTCAGCAGGATCAACATTGGAAGAACGTGTGCCATCGTCAGAATCATAAAGACACACATCCTCCCCCATATTAAAACCCCACTCCTCAAGAATTTTTATCTCCACAACCTCACCATCAACAACCAGCTTCTCAACACAGTTTATAACCTCCAAAGAAGGCGTTGCAATTAAGATCCTTGCATAATCAAACTTGTCCCTATCCACCGAACAACTATCAGAACGTAAGAATATACCACAGTCTAGAATACAAAGCTTGAAAAAAATTCTCATTCCAAGCTTGTAAAGGAATATTCTTTTAATAACAATTAATAATTCTTTTACAACCTTTCATCATGTGAATTAAAAGGCATGCAAAATATAAAATTCAGAGAGTTGACGGATCAAACCAGACAAAATGTTAATACTTTGTACAACATACAAAAGAGGCATCAAATTTGAAAAGAAAAACTAATCATGAAATAAACTCAACTCTCTGAAACGGTACAATATTCTTATCCTACCGAACAAAGTTAGAAAAAATATTAGCAAAAAATTCACTGGCACCTTCAAGAACTGTTGAAACCTCTACATCCGAAGAACTACAAATGAAAACTCTGTCTGCCCCCAATGGTCTAACATCTAAATCCGCAAAACCCGCGTCTTCAATCCGACTTTGCACAATCGAAATAGCCTCTCCCTGAATCACCGATGCCATAAAACCACCCTGAGCCCATTTGACGTCATCCCCATGAGATGTATACTTTCGTAACATTTTTTGGATTGAAGGTTGTTGCTCAATCGGAGCCTTACCCTTAGTCACCTCCTTCAACTTCTCAGATACCTCAATGCCACCTCCCTTCGTTGCTGCCTCAATTCTCTGAACATTAACCAACTTCCCCTTGTCCAACCGCACCCTCACCTCCTCCACGTTCTTCCTACCCACATCCACCGCCACCTCTTCCAACTTCCCCTTTCCCACAACTCCGCTCACTCTTTTTTCTCCCTCAACCAAACTCATCTTTTTTCCTCCCTCACCGACAACCTTCTTCCCTTTACCCTCAACCTCCACACCCTCACCCTCACTCTCCCTCACCGACACCTTCGCAACAGACCTATCAAACCTTGCGACATTCGCTCTAATACGAAACTGTCCAAAATTAACATCATTCACCGCTTTCAACAACTTACTAACATTACAGACATTAGCAAACCGTACAAAACCATACACTTCACCATTATCATTTCTCTTTCTTGGAACAACAACTTCCTCTAACATTCCACACACCTCAAAACCTTTACGTAAATAAAAATTCGACAACTGTGTTGGAAAGTTTGTAAAATAAAAGGTAACGAACCGTTTAAGTTGCAAGCCTTCAGATTGAACTGCCGCCCGTGGCTGAGTGATGCGTTTGTCTGCAACATTCTGTTTGTGATGAAAATCAACCTGACGAACATCACCCCCATCATCGCGGCGCTCAACCTTGTACTTCTTACCAACACCGCGCCTCTGATGTGCCTCACTGTCACCATAATCCCCAAAACAATGCTCACTTCCATCGAAACCTTTTCCTTGCCGTTCATAAACCCCATCTGGAGAATAATGCCGGTCCTCAAAATCCCTAAGGTCCTCCCATGAATCCCTAAACCTAGGCTGCCAATCATCATACTCGTACCAATCCCTGCGTCGCTTGTTCTCCCGCTGCCTGTCATGACCTCAATCATCCTGTCGCCACTCTTTCCAACGTCGCTGTCTCATATCAAGCCAATCATCTCCATCCCACCATTTGGTGGCACCCTGCTTGGACCCCATCCCCCCCCCCCAATAGACCTTACTGCCGGCGAAAAGGAGTGCCGATGTGACTGCCCGTGATGAAGCCGCGGCCAGTCACCTCTCTCTCTCTCTCACAAAATCGCTCTCTCTCATGCTCTCTGTTTGGAATTGGGAAGTTAATATATCATGCGCTACTGTTGAAACAAGCTAATTGAATTCCTTCAATTAACAATTCAAAAGAATTCCAACGACGACATGAAAAGTTCACGACGACGTTGTGTTTCTCTTTCTCAACTCACGCTGACATATATGAACAATTGACTATTTTCCTTATGTATAGTCATGAATGGTAACTTCGAGGTGAGGTTTGACCTTGTAATTAACCTTCATTGACGAAGTTTAATTAATTTTTTTGATGAATGACAGTTGTAAAATAGTCATTAATGATATTTTCGTTAATTGAAAATAGTTTTCCCTTCAATTTTTTATAGGGTAGTGTTAACTTGTGCTCTGAGGGCACAAGTTAAGAATCTAAAAATCGAATTAAATCATAAATTTTGTCTTGAAAAGATAAGATTTTTTCCTCGTGAGCTTAGCCCAGTTGGTATGGACAATGCATAAAGAGTAGTTAATTGAGTAGTTAATGTATCTGGTCTACATTGTAAAGCAGATACATTAATTATTCAATGAACCTAAAAAAAGAATCTTGTCTTATATTTGAGACCGGAGGGAGCAGTATTCTATCAAATTTTCTCAATTGTTACATCTACACATTTAAACATGAGAGATAAGAAGATGTAAATTTTAAAAAAAAAAGATTTTGAGTGTGTGGTTGAAATGCAATAATTTTTTTTTTTTTAAAGAATACCACTTGATATAATCCATTATTCCAAAGTTATCCAAGTCATCTCATTCCATTACTGAAGTGATTACTGTTGACTCGTATTTTGCTTTATCCAAGATTTTTTTTCAAAAAAAATTGTAGTTAGAGAGGTAGAATGGGCACTCAACCGTGTGAAAACAGAGAAGTAAACATCAACAAATATAATCCATATAAATGAACGGTCAATATATGGTTAAATTGGTCATGTCAAAAATGAACGAACATCAATAAATATTTATTACGAGATTAAAAAACTATGTTGCTTTATTCTTGACAATTGATTATATGTTGAGAAAATCAATTTAGTTGTTAAAATTAAGATTTTGGTTTCCCTTCAAACTGAAAATATTAAGATTTTGGTTTGTTAATTCTTCAGTGACTTCAACAATATTTATTGTATCGTTTACGTGTTTTTAACTCTTTTAATCATTAATGTTAATTTTAAAAGAGTAGTGCTAACAACACTTTCTTTTTAACACCCTCGCAACCACTCACTTTTTTATTGACTTAAATCATGGTGGGTCTCATGCTTTGAAAATGGGTTCCACTCAAAGTGGTGGGTCACACAATTGTTTCATCCAATAAGAGAATGAGTGTTGAAGAGAGTGTACCTAGCATTCATCAATCTCAAAATGAGGATGAAGAATGTCACAACCGATTGTTAGTTTAGTTGTACTCTCGTTTTTTTGTTTTTTTGATGGGGTTGAACTCATATTTTAGTATTTAATATAAAAGTAATAATAGTCATTCGGGGCTGACATTAACTATTTTCATATAAAGACTGATATGACAGTAAGTAAGTATGTCGAAGAACTAATATGACAATATTAACAAAATATTTTAACGTAAAAAATTATTTTGATTCATATAATGTATAATCAAAGACTATTTTAAAATTTTGATACATTAAAGAATATTACTTAATTACACATTCAAAAGACTATTATCCCATTTAACATAGGAAAGAAGATAATTTTTCTAGTAAAAAAATAAAATAGAGAAGTAAACACACACGCAAGAAGTTAACAACCATATGTACTTTTGACTTTGGCCTACCACGGAAACCTTGTCAAAGTTGATAGGATCAACACCCACTTAATAAGGGCGAAAGGAAAATAATTCAGAAGCATTATCCAAACAGGGCATTCATTATCCAAATAGGGCATTATTGAAGTACTTTACGCTTGAAGAAGCATTCATTATCCAAATAAATATGAACAGAGAATAAGGCATATATGATGTTTTCAACCATCTCTAAAAAAAAGACCATTCTTTCTATCAACTTAAAGAGCTGCACCCGAACAAGCATCATAATACATACCTGTCTAGTCCTTTAATCAATTAATCTTATGGCCAAAAGTCCTCATTTCTACATGTAGAACTTCACAAAGATGTGCATTGTGTACAATAGTGATATGCATATCATTTCTTAAAGTTAGTTCCAGATAAAAAAAAATGCCATATGCAGCCAAAGATGCTAAAAAAGCAATAATTTTTTTCTTTCTAAAAGTTGACCTCTACACTTTGGGACCAATAAGAATTTTAAAAAAAATAAAAATAACTAAACACCAATGATTCTTGAACTATGACAAATGCAAGCTAACACAAAGTATCAAATATATATCTCATTCTCTGACAAAATGAACTAATTTGGAGATTCTTAAATTGAGACAAATTCCAAATAATTAATATGAGGGTTTGCTTTATTCTATAACCTCTCTTTATTTTATTGGTCTTGCCAAAGTAGGCTAGTCTGTGTATAATAATTGAGAATACAAAACGTTGGAATCATATTCAGAGAGTTGGCCAGTCAAACCAGTGCATAGTAATGATCTGAAATACTAGACAACATGTTATAATTATATTCTCTCCAACAAACAAAGGCATTGAAGTTTAAATGATAAACGAAACATGAAATAAACTTGAGGTATATTTTTTAGCTGAAAATTTCAAGACTCTACTGGTTTTCCTCTTCCTGTGTACAAACATCTTTAATGTCGAATAACTGGGCAATTTCACCTGGTGTCTTTCCTTTTATCATGTCTCCTATTTTACCACCTACCAGGTTATACAGACTGTTGATGTTCATGTAGTTTGAAGATAAAGAACGATCAAACAAAGTTGTATAGTGAACATTGACGAATTCAACATCCCAATCCATGAGATCAACATCTGACATCTGTGCGTTGTTGTGCTTCTTGCAGTATTCAATGACCATGGCCAATATTTTGCTACTCACTAAAGAAAGAGAAATGCTATCAACATCACTAGTAGAATTCGTCTCAATAGCATCGTCAATTGTTTTTGACATAAGTGCAACATCGTAGTCAACTTCGAACACATCCCCATCTGAGCTTATCAAGTTGATTTTCCTTGATGAAACCGTAGGACTATAGTGCATTTTCATTACCTGCAATGATGTTAAGATCTCGGCCTATTTTTTAAACTTGGATGCATTGCTTAATTGGGATTAAAAAAAAACTAGAATCCCTAAACTAGTCATATATATCGTTTGCATACATACACATTGTCTCAATAATAAGTATTCTGAAATCACCTTTGGTGTGTTATCCATGAATGTAGGACTTGCTATCCAATTTGAAGCCTCATCATAATAGCATGTAGATTTCTCTTTAATCATTGTTTCTGCAAAGTGTTTTGGATCGTTCTTTCTTGTGCTTTCTCCAATCTCGGAGTAGAAAGCCAATACGTCATTAACCAATGTTTGATCAATAGGCTCTCCTGCGTGTCTCCGATCGATCTGGATATCAGAAAATAAGGATAAAAGAGATATCACAGATTCAATCAAATGAAAATCACAGATTCAATCAAATGCCGATTGGTTTGAGGATATAATAGGATTAGTTAACAGAAAATTCTTGAGAGCCACCTAGTCATAATTTTGTGATTTGACCATCTTACGAGCAGTTCCCTCAGCAAGAGTTCATCTTTATTTTCTCTCAAAGATGGAAGAACCTTGTGATAAGAAAATCATTAGTTTTAATCATGCCGATATTAATGTTGTATGTCAGAAACATAAGAGGGAATTTGCCCTGCTATCAATTCAAACATTATTACTCCCTAGTCCTTAACTACAGAAATTTCCCTTTATAGATGCTGAATGAAGTTGTTTAGACTACATAACTTCCATTGTAGATTATTTGGACAATTATGTTTTGTACATGCACTTCAAGTTCAAGAATACATTGGGGAAGCTATGATATGTGATCCAATTTAAAGATGTTTGATGATTCTATAGATGTTTTAGTTTAGGAAATTAATGCCTAACAAGGACATGCCTTAGTTAGTAAGTACTGCTATAGAGAGCAAACATCTTATAATAGAGTCTGCAAGTTAATTTGCATCCATTGGTTCGCACACACATATTTAGTTAGTCAATACTGAGTTATGTTTATTCTTTTCCGACTATATTGCTACTCACAGTTGATTTGATGTTCTCTTCAAATGTTTCCTTGTACTTTTCATACAGTTGTTGGGAGTAGTCATGAGGAGGCCTTTGAGTGCACATACTGTAGATGGTCCTGTATTGCAATTAAAGGAAGAAAAAACAGTGGCCAAAAGTAATATAGAATCAACTCAATTAAGGTTCTTTATGATTAAACAACTTAATTAAGCATTTATAGGATAAACTCTTTTCTTATAAATTCTTACGTAAAATATATTTCTAGAACAAAAGATAAAATGAACTCAAATTATTTGATTATAAGCTATTTTTATGTTATCCTACAGAGCTTATGGAAATACGCTAAAAACAACTTATGAACATGTCATATAACAAGTTGTTTTCATAAGTTCTTCCACACAGTCTCATAAATACTTATGGCAACAAAAAGTTCAGATAAGTCAATCCAAAGAGGCTCTAAACAGAAAAGAAAAACAAGCAAAAAACATATATATGATCATGAATGGAAACATATGTATATAGGATCATGTAGTCGTCAGAGGTGAATTGAGGCTCCGGCAAGCCTTCTAGAATGTTGTTGATGCCATCCTGCATAGTATTCAATCCTTCTTCTAGACTGATTACCATGGACCTTCCAAGGTTTGTTTGGTTTTGAGACAGCAAAGACAACCATAGGACAGTAGAACAAAAACAAAAGTAGGAAAGTTGTTGTGTATTCATACCTGCTGCCCATGTTGTTCATGCTATGTTTCTTGCCGTGTCTTCTGATTTGTAAACTGTGATTAATAAGCTTCCACTACTATTTTATGCATGAAATATCATGTAGTATTATATTGTGTTGGAGTATGTTATTCATCAAAAGAAATTCCCAAATCATTCATCAATTGGAGGAATACTATTCTTATTTTTTTATTACTAAAAAGGGACACAAGTCCAAAGAAAAGTATACTAAAATAATGCCATGTATAGATTTGTATTTACTTTCAAATTCTATGTGGCCATGGAAATGCTGAAACTTCAAAGTGTATGTTTGATATTTGTCTAAATCAACTACCGTGATTTCAGAAAATCTATGGCGTGTAGCTTTAGCCAGATTACATTAGCTCACCGTGATTCGACAAATCTACTGTAATACCAAACATGCACAATTTACTTTGAAATCCTTGTTTCCCAATGCCATTTGGCCGTGGAAATGATGAAACTATATCGACTCAATAAACAAATTTTGAACAGTAAGAAACAATCCTTGCAAGTAAAGTAAACCAGCTATTGTAGATATTCTATTTCATCCGGAATACGACCAATGAAACCACAACTTCCAAAAATCCGGAAGATAGACGATAATGTGTTGCTTTTCTTAAAACTGGCCGGTTTATCGAGCTTATTCTGGAGTAAGTTACAATCCATTCTGCCTTTGGGTGCGTGCTTTCCAAAGTTTCCAATTTCTTGTGGAAGTGGTTATGTTAGATTGTTAGTCCCTTTTTGCTGACTAAGACATAGTAGCCTAGACTGTGTGTAACATACTAACAATTAATAATTCTTTTACAACCTTTCATCCTGTGAATTAAAAGGCATGCAAAATATAAAATTCAGAGAGTTGACGGATCAAACCAGACAAAATGTTAATACTTTGTACAACATACAAAAGAGGCATCAAATTTGAAAAGAAAAACTAACCAAGAAATAAACTCAACTCTATGTATGCTTCTCGTAGTATTCAATGACCTTGATATCACCAGCGGTATTGGTCTCCATGCATCCTCAATTGTTTTTGACATAAGTGCCACATCATAATCAACTTCAAACACATCCCCAACCGAGCTTGTCAAGTTGATTTTCTTTGATAAAACAGTAGGACTGTCATGCATTTTCTCTTCCTGTAGTTGATGTTAATCTTAGCTTATTTTTTAAAGTTGCATACATCACTTAATTATAATAGAATAATGCTAGATGTCGGGAACCAAAATATCAAGAAATATTCACGAATAGCATGCAGTCATTTTCACTTTTTTTTTTTGAAGGGTCATTTTCACTTGCTTTGTTCCTAGTAACTTCCGTGTATTGAAATACAATTGAGAAGCAAAAATAAATAAATCCGTGTATTGGGTCAAACAAAGAAGGACCCACCATTTATTGGATTAGGATTGTCTCCATTGAAATTTCTCTCAAGTTTTCTCATGTGGAATCTCAACCATCAATCATGAGAGAGAAAGTGAGAATTAAATTATAATGAAAAGTGGTTGTTGTATTTTAATAATGGAGATTGACATTGGAGAAAACTTGAGAAAATTTTCATCAATGGAGAGGCCCATTTATCTTGCCAAGTTTCCGTTTATTTCGCAAAAATGTGCCATTTGATTGGTGTGCCTTCCAATCGTGATGAGTTCGTGATCAAACCATTCTCGCTTGATATAGCACTCCTCATAAAAAAAACACGGAATCAAGATTTATCATTAATAAAAAAACATACGGAAACAAGATTTGTAACTAATAAATAAAAATAAAAAACATGATATCAATTTTTTTATTAATAAATATGAAAAATCACATGACCATTGATATGTGACTGATAAATATAAAAAACACATGATTATGATTTATTATTGATAAATATAAAAAAAATATTGTACCAAGACTTAGCGACAAATAAATAAAAAAAACACAAGGACAATATGTGTAATGTAAATGTTAAATATAAAAAAAAAATACGGAAACAAGATTTGTGACTAATAAATATATAGAAAAACACGTGACTAAGATTTGTGACTAAAAATATAAATAAAAACACACGGCTAAGATTTGTGTCTGATAAATATAAAAAAATAACACAATGATTTGTGATTGATAAATATAAAAAACATACGAAAAAGATTTTTTTTTTGAAAGAGTACGAAAAAGATTTATGATAGATAAATATAAAAGAATATAGGAACCAAGATTTGAGATTGAAAAAAAAAAAAAAAAAAAAAAAAAAGAAGACCAAAATACATGAATGATAAAAAGAAACACGGAACCTGCATTTATAACTAATAAATGTAAAAAAAACATTAGGAACCAAGACTTGTGATTGAGAAATATTAAAAAAAATATGGGACCAATAGTTATGAATGATATAAAAAAACACATAACCAAGATTTATTTGTGAATGATAAATATAAATAATAAACAAAGGAGCAATATTTGTGAGTGATAGACATTCCTTAATACTGAATATAAAGAAAACATGAGATAGTCTCCGTGAGCTTAACTCAATTGATAAGGACATTGCATATTATATGCAGAGGACGGAGTTCGAACCTCGGACACTCAACTCTCCACATTTAAAATGTGTGAGCTCCAGCTACTTGACAAAAAAAAACACGGGATCAATACCTATTCCTTATTTAATAATGAATATCTATTCGATTGATATTTTGGTTCGTGGCATCTAGCATTGTTCTTTTTTGTTTTTGTTTTTATATTTATCAATCACAATTCACAAATGTTGGTTTCGTGTTTTGTTTTATATATATGTTTTTTTAAGGAGTTTTATATATATGTTTAAGAACCAATTTTTCAGGAATTTTTCATCTATTTATTACAAAGAATTAATAAAAAAAAATATAATACGATTTTCGTTCTTCTCCACTTAACTCTTATTACATGCAACAATAACCATGTCAAATAATAATAATAGGCTTAATTAAACGGTTGGTCCTTTAACTTATTTCGTGGTTTTAATTTGGTCTCGTAACTTTTAAAATTTTCAATTTAGTCCCTTATATTCACTTCAGTTAGTCAATTAATTGACCCTATTCTCTTAACTATAATATCAAATGTCTAAGGTGGACCAACATTATAGGTGATCCACCAAAGTCCTCATTAATTTATTAAGTTTTAGCCTTTTGATCATTTTCTTAAAGTTTAGACTGTCCGATAAAAGAGACCCATCAGACAGTGCATTGCACACCTAATTTGTTTTACCTTTCCTTGTCTTCATCTTCACCGTCATATCATATAACCTTCGTAAACTTCATTTTGATTTTTTTTCTTCTGGTCAGGTAGCCTAGTGGCTAGAATCCACCTTATAAGGTGAATAAGTGGGGTGTTCGGGGTTCGAACTCCGACCCCTGCATATAATAATGCATTGTCCTACCAATTGAGCTATGCTCACGGGACAACTTCATTTTGACTTTAATTCCCAATATTTCATAAAAATAATGTAACTCCATGATCAATTTCTACACACTAAAAAAACAAGGAAAAAAGGTGATTTATTTATTTATTTTTTTTATAATTTTTCTCAAGAAATTCCGGGTCTGAATCTTTTTTAAGAACCATGCCTTTGATCCGAAGAAGAAAGGGGTCATAGCAAAAATTCATAACAAAGGAGAAGAAACGATGATAATGATAAGAACAAAAATAAAAAATTGAGAGGATGGTGGTTGTGTTTATATTTATGTAAGACTTTTTCATATTGAAGATACATGATCAAGTAAAAAAATCAAGTATATTACTCGAGGCTGTCTTCCAACACGGCTTCGACTACATACTCGAGGTGTAGTTTGTCCTTTGCAGTGTCTGTTTTGTAGCGAAGATGAAGACAGTGCGCACACGCTATTCACCTGTCCCAAAAGCGCGCAATGTTGGCAGCAGATGGGACTATGGAATGAAGTTTCAAATGTCGGTAATATCTCCACCACCATCTTCGAAATTCTACAGCAGCTGCAACCTACTCAACATCCAATTTTTAGCACATTAATGTGGAGCATATGGAAAAACAGAAACAACAAAGTGTGGAATGATTCTTCAGACACGTGTCAGGTTATTTGTGACAGAGCCACAACTTTGTTACTAAGTTGGAGGAACGCTCAAGAAATCAAGCAACAAGGATGTACGCGCAACACTCCTAATCATGTCGCATCCTGGACAAAACCATCTCCGGGAAGGTACAAGTGTAATGTTGACGCTTCCTTCTCTAAAACTCTAGACATCGTGGGCATTGGTATGTGTATCAGAGGCGCAGAAGGAGCCTCGAACAGAATGGTTTTCACCTACCATTGATGTAGATATTGGGGAGGCTATCGGACTCCTAAAAGCTATGGAATGGGTAAGGGACCTCCATCTTTGGAACATGGATTTCGAAGTCGACTCAAAGACGGTTGTGGACAATATTTACGGGAAGCAAATTGGTGTATCAGATTTTAGCGCTATTATCACGCATTGTGTACACCTTCTTTGCACGGATCTTATGAACTCTCATGTTAAGTTCATTAGGAGACAAGCGAACGAAGTTG
>Ga0228710_1007406_pt1 | contig 16212 bp, 8 predicted proteins | sample MedpolnodulmetaG_FD_177995 | JGI IMG/M metagenome (GOLD analysis project Ga0228710, IMG submission 177995) | Root nodule microbial communities from Medicago polymorpha collected in Santa Monica, California, United States - pink nodules | ecosystem: Host-associated > Plants > Roots > Nodule... | reverse complement strand
GCAATTAATTTTTTTTTTTTTGAAGAAGCCAAAATGATGTACAACTCAACAAAAGTGGCTCAACTCGCACAAGATGTGCTAAGGAGAACCACCCAAAAAGAATACAAAGTTATGAGTCTGTTGCCTTAAAGCACATAAAAAGAAACAGAAAAAAACTACTCTCTAACACCCATGCATAACAAAGGATGCCGCCACCAGTCATTGTAACTGAATGCCGTTGTGAGGAGCTTTGCCTTTAACCATGAAAAAGATAAAAGATTTGCCTTTAACCAATTAATATTTATTATATTAAACTAAGTTTTATTTTTTAATATTTCATTTGTCTTTAATTCTTTGTTACTATGAAATTATTTCCCAAATTTCATTTTAAAGGGAATAATTTTACAGTAACAAAGCATTGTATAAGTTTGCATTTCATTTGTCTAATAATTTTATAGTAACAAAGCATTTCATGAAATAAAAACCCTTTAAAATAATATATAGTTAAATAAACAAAGATATATCCTTGAAGAGAGGAAAATGCAAATTCCTTTATGAAAAAAAGTATATATAATTAAGTAAACATAGACATATTATATTGTCTACTTTGACTTTCACTATTATGGGTCTTTGCATTTCTTTTCTTCCTAAAAACGTGTTTTTTTTTGTAGTGCTGTAAAAAAAACGTGTTTTGATAGGCTGTAAAGAGAATTAAGTACAAGGTCAAACTCAAAAGGTTCATGAGTGAAGCTAATAATATCTTAAAGGAAGGTAAATATATCTATCTTTATGGATATATATAGAGCTCGAAAGTTGTTTTTGCCTTAGATTAAAGCACTATCCATTTACTCTAAATTTTTATTACAAAAAATATTAGATTATCGGTGTCCATTATCGTATATATTTTGAAATTTTTAGTGCACCAAAAACTCTCTCCTTCTCCAATCAAGACTAAAAAAGTTCATGAGTGAAGCTAACAATATTTTGATGACATGATTATATGTAAACTTTTTTTATAATGGTCGGAGTTTGAACTTCAAACCTTACATATGTTATGCATTATAATAAGGAATTAGTCACTTTAGTCCTTGAATGAGAAAGGAGCAGTCACTTTAGTCCCTGAATGCAGAGAAATTGGAAAACAATCCATGAATGTAGACTTTGCTGGTCAATTTCAGGGACTAAGGTGACGAACAAAGTCTACATTCAGAGACTAATTGACTAACGGAGTCTGCATTCAAGGACTAAATTGACTAACAAAGTCTACATTCAAGGACTATTTTGCAATTTATCTGCATTCAGGGACTAAAGTGATGACTCATTTCCTATTCAAGGACTAAAGTGACTAATCTCCCTTATTATAACTATCAACTGAGTTAAATCACAATAACGACTATACACTTAACATTGATATACAAGTATTCACTCCTAAAAAAACGTTTGAAAGTGATTTGGTAAATTGAGAAAAATAAATATTAATATACTATTGTTACAAAAAATTATTTATATACTATTCTAAATATCACAAAGATCCAAACCCCGTTTGTCAAAAAAAATATCCAAACACCAAATTTAATTTCTTAAACAATTTTATGAGTCATCATCCATAAACACCCCTTTAGCCAAAAATCCATAAACACCCCATTTTGCGTGTCTAAAGCGACACATGTTGGTATTGAGGTCGGCAATAAACAGAATCGATTCCAAAATACTTTTATGAGTAATTTGTTGAATTTAGTTTATGAATTAGATAACCTGAACTTGGACTAAAATTGACTCTTCCTTGTGAATAAGTAAGTTAAGCTTGAAATACTCTATAATTCAATTCATTTTGTTATCATCTTTCATAGATGTTTAAAGATAACCAACCTTTGTCGTGTAACATGTTTGATATTTAAGGTACTCCCTCCGGTCTCAAATGTAGGAAACAAAAAAAATAAAATTGGTGGTCTCAAATATAAAAAAAGTATAGTAAAATGAACCTATTAAATGTCACAATTCCAAGTTTACCCTCATTAATGTCTTTACTACTTCAAGACAAGGGTAAAATTAGAAAAATATCACTTTTTATAATGACTTAAATGTGGTCAATCCACTTTCTTAATATGTGTGCATTTTTTTTCCTTACATTTGAGACCGGAGGGAGTAGATTTTATCCTTTTATCAAAAAAATTTAACTCAATAGTCAAACATAAAAAAAAAATTGATAGATAAACGAAATGACAATAATCACGAAAAACATACACATAAGTGAAGGAGTCAGGTTTAAACCTCGATCACGACGTTCGACCAAATAATTTCGCGATTTTTTATCGGTTGAACAAAGCAACAAGTGTAAAGCTTTTCGGCCAATGTGAACCCTAATTTCTCTCGCAGATGCCACTCTTTTCATTTTTTTAACTGGTTTCGTGCTTGTACGCGGGTGCGTTAGGTTGCGCTTGAAACGAGTGTTTATTTGTTAGGATTGATTAGGATGGTTTTGTTATATCATAATGTATTCTCATACGAATTGTATCTAGGTCAGATCATATATCCCTCGGTCCTTGTATGTCTTTGTTTTCTTTTTAATATTTTTATCCTTTGGGCTTAAAAAAAAAAGTTGAGCTGAGATTTATGCATGCCAAATATCAATTTTAACCACTTATTTAATAGATTCAAGTCATTTAACATTTGGAATAATTCATTGTTACTATAGTTTAACCCATTTTTTTGTTAAATAAATTCATTTCTTAAAAAAATATGTGAGATGTTTGAAGTTTAAACTTCAAACTCGAAATATATTATATGATGTATTCATCTATTGAATTAAATTCACATGAAGACTATTTAAGCAGTTTAACTCACCTAATACTAACAAAATATCTTTCCCTTGAAATGTACAATCACATGCACACTATAAAGTACTTTATTTCTTAGATTAAAATTTAAAAATTCTCTCAACAAAATAGAGCTTGCGTTGGCTCTTCTCCGCATAAATTAAAATAAAATAGAATTAACATTTTCATAAAGTATTAAAGTACATGTTAATGTTAATTATATGGATATGGATTGAGAAGAAAGCGTGTGCAATTGAAAGAGAAAGAGTGTCCCTACACACCACATAGACAAACAAAACCCAGCAACAGGTAGGTAGGTTCGTGAAGACAGTTGTTAATGTTATTTCTGTCTGTCTCACTTAATTATTATGGCACGTCATGTCTTCTTCATCAAATCGTGCACGCACTACCACGTCACTTTTATTCATTTAAAAATACTATAAATTTTAAGAGGCTTCTACGGTGCAGTCAGAAAATTGACATTTTTAAAAAAGTTAATTTTAATTTTAATGTTTGATTCATTTTTAAATTGTTGATTACTGATTAATGATCAATAGTAATTCATCTAGTAATGCTTGGAACATCTTGGACTTACATGTACTATTTTATCGTTGGCATCTTTAACATGCAAACAGATTTGATGATATTATGTGATAGTCTTGAGTGTTACACTTTGTGGGATGTTTACACTTAAAACAAGGTGCGATAAAATTAGATTAAGTGTAGTCTTGTTAATCTGATGAATTGCTGATACTATGATGACTGAACTTTTGATGCCACTGTACAAATAGTGGGGTGTTACTCACTACAATTTTGATGTTATAGTGTTACCTTCATCAGAAAAGTCATTTTCACGACTTCACCATAAAATTTTCCAAATTTTAATCTATTGAATACAAAAATTTCGTAAAAACTTACTGGTCCTAAAAGTTTTTTAAATACCCTATAAAAATACTCGTTAACATTTCTCTTTATAGAAAAATATAATAATTATCGAAAATTCTAAGCACAAAGAAGTGAAAAAGATGAAGTTTGAACGTTGGGCAAAGATGGAGTACGATAATAATGGAGTTCGAACTCAATAACTTTTACATTTTTATCAATTGAGTTAGAATCATTTGATTTATTTTCTTTAAAAATACTTAGTTTTTTGAATTGGGTTCTTTATAAAACTGCACAAAAGATATATTTTAATTAAAAGCACAGAGCCCGCAAAACACAAGAATGAACTTCAATAAAAAGAGAGAAAATGTATAGCTGACGAACAAGCTTTAAGTCATAAAAAGACTCCGCATCTTAGCATAGACAATAAAGAAGACTTCGATATTATAATGAAAACTTTAAATGAAACGACAATGATTATTTTTTTTATGATAACCCTCTAAACTTTAGGTGAAGTAATGATCTTTAATAATAACATCTAGAGTGTAAAATAGCTACCAAATATATGTGAGTGTACACGAATTACACTAAAAAATAGCTTTCTTTAGCATATTGTTCTTGTTAAAATATTCAAATGTGAATATTATAACATGTACGTACGTAATAAAAAGTTGTATGTTGTCTTAAAAAAAATCATATAGTTCTACCAAAATTAATAAACAAATAATAAAGCTCAAAAACAAAGAGCAGCTCAGTGTGAAAGAGTGTGTATAAATGAGTAATGTTTTTTATTTTCTACGGTAAAAAATGGAATGATTTATCCCGTGAGATTAGCTAGGGATATTACACTTTTATATGGAGGTGTTGGGGTTCGAACCCTAGACACCCCACTACTCCACAATTAAATTATGTGAACTCTAGCCACTAGACTACTTAAAAAAAAAGAAATGATTTATCCAAATGAAAATGAAAAAAATATGCTTTTTTGAAGATATTTTGGTTTTCTCTTTGCAAAATGCTTTTTGAAGATATAATAATAAAAAAGTGTTAGATACTGCACAAAGGAATATCCTATTATGCGAATGCCGACATACAACATTACTCATTGTTTCCTAACGGCTTTGTCTTAGAAAAATTGAAAAGCTTGTTGATTACTACAAACGAAATAGTTCCTAGTTTTTATTTTAAGTATAGTCAAAATATATTATTCCTTGATGTTAACCCTCTAGTTATTTTTTGTGACACATTTGACTTTCTAGTATCAGAGGTAGAGGTTGTTGGCTTTTTACGTAAAGTTTAAAAAGATCATGTATAACAATGTCATGTCTTTTAGGTCTCAGTGCAGATCTCCTCCAATGCACTGAATATCAACATCATTCAATTACTTCAATGTTGAGGGCTCCACATAGAGTAGTGGAAAATAAATGGCTTATATCTCATTGGACTCTCCAATCACATGAGAGAATCTGCTCCCTTTAAGTATATGAATGTTGTGTTTATGATGATTGATTTTGTCATCTAAAAAGATCTAACGACGTAACTTGTCCGTTTGTCTTCTATTCATGTGTAATTAATCTTGATATATAAAATGTTAAATCCAATTGCAAATTTGGTTGCGAGGGTAAGTAAAAATAGCAAAAAATTGTTACATTTAAGAATGGAATTTGGATTATTATGAACGATTTATGCTTTGTGTGTTAGTTGACATGAATCATTTAGTTATAGTCAAAATATATAGAAACCACTTTCAAATATGAGGGCTAATAAAGATAGAGATGATAACTCACAAAGTACTCAAATAACATACAAAGCTACAAATTACCATAATCCAACCAATGTAGCAAAAATGAAACACATAACCACCACCTATAACAACCCAAACAACAACCAATACAAAACATTAAACATCAATTCCTAGATACACAAGTTGTTGAGACCATCAATCATACACATTATTGAGATCACTGATCATTTAACCCATAGAAGAAAAAAAAACCTTTAGATTTAGTTTTAAACCACCACAAGAACAATAATTTAAACCAGTCAGCTAAATATCAACCCCTATTCGTATAGACCACACACAAGCAAATCAAATGACAACAAATATATTATATATAAGTTTACCACCCCCTAATATGCTGCAAAATGACCGAGCATGTTGCAATGCCTTTTTTGGTATAAATCGAGTATCCTCCGCGTACAACAGAGGACAGTAATCATTTGAGTATGTGAAAATTGCCAATTAGTAAGAGAACATTATGATGATCATTCGTTAGCAACTCATGCGTACCATTGGCAATGTAGTTGTTACCTTGAGCATTTCTCGACACGCAACAGAAATAAATGAAAACAAAGGTTTGATTAACGGTAAAGTTCTATTAAATTTCTTTTGTTTGTAGCTAACACATGTTCTTACAGCATCGGCCGGTAAGATAAATGGTGTCACTTTTTTCCTAACAAATTCAACTCATTTGGTACACAGATCAAGTTCATTGAATTGATTATCAAAGTTGAACCCTAAATTACATTTGTGTTAGTTTGGTTCATTGTGAATCTTACATGTAAGGCATATTTAAATTGGACACCTTGAACATTTTCCTAGTTTAGGATTAAGCTTCCAGACGTAAATATTAAACCTCTAAAATGCCATACTAACTTAGAATCTTAGATAAATAAGTATTATGTGAGACCTCTTACAACATGTGCTGGTTCTAAGTAGTTCTACCGGGGATAGTTGACATTTTTAAAAAGAATCATTATATTCTTCTCTGTTCAAAAATAAAGTTAGACCGTGCGTAGTTGTTTGACAAAAGCAGAAATTGTACACTCTCAGCAGTATTTTTTTCAAATCAATTGACCAAAATAACTGTTCTTTAAAAATCTTAGTCAATATGAAAATATAAGAAAACAATCCATATTTAACACAAAGTATACTGTTATTTTAATAATAAAAAGATGTATAAAGTATGATTCTAGTTTGTTTTTAAAGGCAAATGTTAACTTGTATTTTAATGACACAAGTTAAGAAACCAAAATGAGAAATAAAATTTTAGAAATTGGTGTATAATATATTCATTTGTGCAATTCTTTCTTTATTATTCTTATCTAACGATACTTATATAATATAGAGATAATATGGAAATGAAAAATATTATTTATTTTGGTTCTATTTATAAGAGATAACTAGGTCAACAAAAATTAATGTATCTAATTTAATATTTAGACTAGATACATCATTTTTGTTGACCTAATTATCTCTTATGTATAAGACCGAAGAGAGTAATAAAGATCAATATTGAAAACATATGTTTTTATAAAGGCCATCATGATTCAAGGTGAGCCTTGAGTAGATACCAAGTTATTGATTAAAGAAGTACTTATCAGCAAGCAAGATCTCTCAAAAACATACACAGAAAATATTATACCTTTTGTCTGGAACTCTTCTCCTCTAACCAACGATGGGTACCATGTTCCAGCAAATGAATAGGCTATTCTAAAGGCTGTTTATCATCCACTAAAGGTTCATTTTTTGCTTCAGATACACCATAAATTATAAAAAAAACTCCGGAGACATTTAATATGTCGGTGCGTAAATTTGAACCTGCATCCATCATCTTCACACTTTGAATTTGTGAATTTGATTGTTAGTCACTTTGAATAAAAAATAAATAAATCCTTTTTCGATCTAGTGTGACGTGAAATATGTGTGGTGAATTGGCCAATATATAATATTGGACCCTTTTGAGTTTAAAAGTCTACTCAAGAGTACTATATATCTATGGCATGGAATGTGATATGTGGAGGACCGAAAGTAGGAGAGTACTCCTTGTTTCTTCTTTGATCGACATCCCTTGATGGTCCCAACATTTAGTACTATAAAAGAGAACAAGACAACAAACATCATGTATGTACATTGTCTCTTAAACTAAAACTTCAAATAATATTACGAACTTGAAGTGAGTGTCAATGTAGGAATCCATTTTGGACCCAACTTTGGATTTTAGACAAAGCATCAATGTTGTGTATGTGAGAATTTAATTATTACAAGGAAACACAACAAAGCAAGGTATACAACTCGACATTGACACCAACACCTCCAAATCAAGTACCAACTTAGTACCAAGGTCAAATTTGCATGAAAAAGTCTCTGATTTATCGGAAGTTAGTATTCGATTGAACAAACATATCGAAGCATAATCTCGATCAACATTTTCACTGCCAAATCTCTAGGAACCTACTATGTTTCAATGCACATTTTTCAGAGGTTGAGCAACAAGGCAAACAACATTCATAATTGTTCTAGAAGATTGCTCTTTAGACTTCACAACCTGCTATCATACATATGGAAATAACCTTCAATACCCCTAACTATAGTTTTCTGTTTAATTTTTTCTTTTGGAACGAATGGTAGTTAACTACTGTTGGAGTATTTTGATATTTTCAGGTGTGTGATAGCAAATCAATCGGTGTAAACAGTAATCTTCATTGTTCTAACGTAGTATTTGAAGCCCGAAAACCCAATTTTTATTGAAATTGTCTAATTGGAAACAAATGCCATGTAATTGGGTTTAGAGTTGTTATTGAGACCTCCCATAAAATAAAGATGTATCAATACAAGGAACATCCATCAAGGATCTTTTACGTGGACGCCTAAGACTCCGGATGAAAATGTATGATTGAGATTAACTCTATTTGTTAGAAGAAATGAATAAATTCATTTAGAGAGAACATACATAAAAAATAGATAGTGAATTACAGTTGATGGTGGGTGGGTGAACCCCATCAATCATTAAACTTTTTTTATTTTCTTTTCAAAATTAATTTATAGTTTTCTCCGTCAAAATGGAGCCCTCTGTTTCTTTTGAGAAATAAAGATGATCAGAATCAAACTTTAGAGCTTCAAAATGAGCTTCAAAATGGAGCCCTCTGTTTCTTTTGAGAATCTTTTTCTAAAATATTTTGAGTCCTAATCTTTTTTTAGAAGATTTAAAGTCTAATCTTTAACATTATTTTTTGCTCACGTTTGTTACTAATATTTTTTTAGAGTATTTAAAGTCCAATCTTTAACATTATTTTTTACTCACTTTTGTTACTAATTTTTTTTAGAGGATTTAAAGTCTAATCTTTAACATTATTTATTGCTCACGTTTGTTACTAATCTTTTTTATAGAGGATTTACTGTCCAATCTTTAACATTATTTTTTGCTCACGTTTGTTACATTTGTTTTAATATTTAAATTTATTCTTATCAATTTGTTACATGTGTTATTTGTATTGAAAATTAAGGGTATTTTAACCAAGTTGCTTGGGCTCCAATGGCATAAAGCCCCTTCCAAGGACGTACTCGGGAAATATCGGATTCGATTCCTATGGGGAACAACGCTTGGTCAGTGCACATGCCTCTACGCATGAGCCAGATTAGTCGCCCACCTTTAGTGGGTCAAAAACCGGTGCGAAAGCCAAAAAAAAAAAAGAGGGTATTTTTGGAAAGAAAAATCAACCCAAAAGTGCTGAAAAGAGTAGTTTTCTTTATATGTAGTATAGATTTATTTTCATTTTGACTTTTTTAAAAAAATAGTAATAATATTAGAGAACTAATAGTTTAAGGACAAGTTTTGTTTTAATCTTAATTGTTACTTTTTTTTTTTATTGGTTTGGAGTTTTTTCTACTAAAACAAAACGATTTGTTCCTCTCCTACATGGATATTGTAAATTCTGAAATACCATGTTCAATTTCTATTGGTAAAAAAAATATTTTGATTTGATATGATAATGTTGGACCGTAAATAATTACTTGTTTTTAAATTGTGTAAACGTAAATGATTACATGTTGAACATCAAAGGTACCTATGAAATCCGAATGACCTAACCACTCACATTTCAAATTTGTCATTTGAAATTGATATTTTTTAGACTATATAGTTATTCTGAAATTTCATGTACATATACGTGTATATTTCAAAGAACAAAATGTACATGTACGTGAAGCTCTTTTAAGAACGTGAATGAAAAAAGGAAGCATGCTTTTCATTTTCACCCATGCTACTCATAAGAATTGAATCTTTTTGACCACGCTTGCAATTCATACTTTTTATTTGTAAGAACAAAAATCAAAATCAAATGCATAATAAAAGCAAAAGGCATGAATAAAAAAAACTCACGCTAATGATAAAACCAAATTTTTATGTGACATGTAGTTTATATGAGTTCAGTATACTTTATGATCATCCAACACTTACTCCCTCCATTTGTTTAAGAATTTTAAAAATAATTTTTTTACTTTTCGTTGTGTTTTAAAGTTTTCTTAAAAAATATTTTGTTAAAAAAATACTTCCTATGCTGAAAATCGAAATACCTACTCTGATTAGCTTTTGAAGAATTTTTTTTAATAGAAGAAAGAGAAAATCATAGCTTATGGGGTTTATTATTTTTGGGTCATATTAATGTAAAGAGTACGTCCCCCGTGAACTTATCTCAGTTGGTAGGGACGTTGCATAATTTATGTATGGGTTAAAGTTCGAACCCCGGACACCCCACTTCTCCACATTTAATTGTGTGAGCTCTAACCACTAGGCTATTAGACAAAAACAAAAATTGTAAAGAGTAAATTACACTTCCTTACTTTAAAAGATATTTGAATTACACTTTTCTTCCATCTTATGTTAAAATATACATTCTCTTCTCCTCTTATGCAAAATATATTAAAAATATTCCACTCCCCTCTCATAGGCCTGAAAGAAACTTGAATTACATTCTTCTCTCTTATGTTAAAATATATAATTCTCTCCTTTGATATTTTTTTTATTTCTAATAATCTAGAAAAAAAATCTAATACACTCATAAGTAAAATAGTATTATGGATCAATTTTAATATAATCAAAATTTGAATGCATATTTTTCTCTATTTTTATTCACAATTTCATTAACATCTAGTTTTAAACCCTATTATAAAAAAAATAAATAAAAACTCTATTATAAAATATAAAACTCTATTATAAAATGAGTGAAAAATTATTAAAGTCGATAAAATATGGTTATTTAAAAGTGAATTTTATATTTAACGGTGGTTCAAAATTTATAGATAACATAAAAATATTTATTTATAATAAAATATATTAGAGTTTAATGCATATATGTTTAACTATTAAGGGAGGAAGTTGTGATTCAAACATAAGTGAAGAATGAAGTGTAATTCAAGCTTCTCTTAAGAGAGATAGTATAATCTACTATAATAAACACTATTCCCTCTTTATTTTATTTTAAGTCGCTTTGGAAAAAATGTTTTAGCTTTATTATAAGTCGCTTTAAAATACCCATACATTATTAATGATTTTTTTTCAATTATACCATAAATCATTGTTTACTCTCTCTTTTTTTTAATTATTTTAATATCTTTTTCCATATCATTAATAAGAGTTAAACTTATAAAAATGAGTCATAATTTCTCTTTTCAGTACAAAATTAACTGCATTTTTTAATATGTGTGAAAATATCAAAACGACTTATAATAAAATACAGAATGAGTACTCCATATACTTTATGAGAATTTAATTAATTGTCATTGTCAAATTGTTTTACACAATAAAGATGTATTGTCACATCACCAATTGACGTGACAACAAATAATTAAATGCATATGTAACATAACGTACTCATCACTATATAATATTTAAACTCATTCTACAATGCAAATATTTTACTATTTTTTTCTCATTCAATATTAAATTGAGTAAGCCACTAAAAACATATTTAACCCTATTCTTAACTAATACTTCATACAAGAATTTAATTAAAATGCATTTTTTTTATACATACAACAAATGATGTGTTGTCACATAAACAATGAATATAAAAACATGAGTAGAAACGTTATCACAAAACATCGTCGATGATTTAAATGTCATAGAATATCAATGTCCTAATATCACGGTTCGATGATTTGTACTAATCACCGTCTTAACTGAATTGGAATTTTTTCTCTGAAATCTTTTCACTTTTCATCTCACAACTTCGTTTTGGAACAACCTTCCCACAAACAAAATGAAAACAACCGAAACGGAATTTGAGCCGCTGAATTGGCCACCACCAACGTATTGAAAAATGATAGTACCTTTTCTGCCTAGATAGATAGATTTTGATTTTGATAGACAAGTATTAAAAGTGTGTACTGAACATGCATTGAATTAATAAAATTTATATTGTTTCAATTCCCTTTCAATTGGTGTTATTCTTGTTTACCAATTCCATGTGTTGGTTGTTACTGTTCCTAATCTCCAATTCTCCAATCCTGTATCCTCCAAAACGTAGCTCTTTACGAAAACGTGATCTTTTCTGTGTGGCTCTTTGTTTTTTTTTATTCTTCTCTCGGGTCAACAATAACCAACTTGGGTCAAAGACCCAATTGGTTTATTAATTCCTACACCTATAGTGGTCACCTTTCCCTTTGTTTCAACTTGTAATCCTTTTCTGTGGACAATTACATTAATTCATACAACCATGTTTTTTTTTATTCTCTTTAACCACTAATCAACCTATAGTAGTAATAATATGTTACTTGACTCGATAAATAAAAAAATTATACATTATTTGACTCAATAAATAAAAAACCACAATTTATTCCAAACGACTCTAAGTAAATATTAAACTAATAAAAATAGATAAAAACTTAATTGGAAATACCTTGAAAATATGATATGACAGACTGTCATCATAACCTCAAACTTGAACCGTTACTTGTCTTTAAGAAACAAACCTGTTAAATAAAAATGAAAATAAAATAACAGACTTACCTCAACAATGATAACCTCAAAAGTTGATCTCATGACTTATATTTTGATGAACCAGTTTGCTTTACCAACAACCTTATCCACAACTTCTCACACAAATTTGAAAAAGGTTTCCCATGAATGTATGCCATATTACCATAAGCTTGGAAAGTTTCTAAACTGTCAATCAAAGTCAATATATAATGCATATCTTAAAGTCTTTTGAGGTTATAACGAGGCTTAGGTGAATGTGAGATAAAATTTGGGAAAGTATGTTTAATTAAAAAGAAATGGAGTTAAGCATAACCTACATTGTTGGAGAATGAAAACTTTGTTAACCCAATTACCTCCAAAATCAACACAAAGAGCACTAGATAACTATTTTTGAGACATTTTTAAATGACTACCTCGATTTTTATTTTACACACTTTGTGTGTTTATTTATCATTTTTTTAAGAAATAAATTTTTTAAACATTTTGATTTCTCTAGTACCCCTACCCAAACTTTAATGTTGATAGTTATTCCAACAACAACCCCAAATTTAAATTTTAGCATACAACATACGTAACTTAACTCCAACACAAAATTTAAAGGATATTTCAATTAATTTTTTTTTATTTGATTTATTTGTAAAAATGTACAACTGATATATTTCAATTAAAAGCACAAGGGCGGTGAAACACAAGAATCAACTTCAATAAAAAGACTCCACATCTCAACATAAAAAGAGCAAAACCATTTTTTTTGTTGCAATAACCCTTTGGTTTTATATAAAGTAGCGATCTCTAATAAAATATTTAGAGTGTACAATTGTTACCAAATATATGTGAGTGTACACGAGTTACACTTAAAAATAACATTCTTTAAAATATCATTCTTGTTAAAATATTCAAATGTGAATACTTATAACATGTCCTTGATAAAAAGTTGGTGTAATAGTTATTTTGGTCCATAAATTTGTAAGAAGTAGTTATAATAATCTTTCAATGTATCAAAATTATAAAATAGTTTTTGATTATCACTCTTAATACAGAGATACTATATAAATGAAAAATATTAATAAAGATTGATACTGAAAATATTATTTTTAGAGAAAAATACACTCACCTCCCCTAACCTATGTGTATATGTCACTTACACCCCCTCTATTTTCTCATTTGACATTAACCTCCCCTGCCGTTAAGAGTTGCCCACCTTCCGTTAAAAAAATAGAAATGTCAGACCCTCTTCTACTTTATGTCCTTAAACTACGGTTGAATCTGTGCACAGTGGTGATACTGACCAAAAGACACACCATGCAAAAAATTTCGTTTCAATCAAAATGGATTTTGGATTTCCATGGTTGCTCGTTGATATTTTCTAAACTTTAATTACTTATTCACTTTAATTATTAATCTGTCACAATCATTATTTTTTTTTACGAAACACTTTGATTCCAAAGCTCTGTTTCACGGTGGAAATAAAACTCGTACATTATTAGGTATTTATTCCTTCTCACTTGTCTCTTTTGTTCTCTATGGTGTGTTTCTTTTGACTCATTATTGGGTATCTATTTCTTCAATTGAAATGAAGAAAAACAAAAGGATTTGGAAAACTTTCAACAATAGAAGGAATATTAACCGTTTTCTGGAGAAAGACTACTATTGTAACAGCCCAATTTTCACTAGATTTAATTTTAATTGTTTTTATGTGTGTTTAATTGTGCTTGTGTGTGATTAATTGCCTCTGTGTGTATTTTGGGTTAGGGTTAGTGGATTTCGGTGTAGAAGGGTATTTTAGTCATTTTAGACTCAGGGGTATTTTGGTCATTTTGTGAGCAGGGGTAAATTAGTAATTTCATGGTGAGAGTTATTTTTAGTGTTTCAAGTGAGAATCATTATTTTTACTAAGTTACTATTCGGTAGTGATAATTAGTTTTGAACCGATAATTATTCGATAACTTTTAACCGTTAGTGGATACAAACTTTGGGAGTTAGTTTATAAGTGTTGTGAGCTCATTAAGACATTAAGTGAGTTAAGCCCAATTATGTAGAGACTATATAAGCATTACTCATTAAAGAAAATAGGGTTACATAATCATTTTACAATGAGAAGAGGTAGAGAGAGAAAGAGCAAGTGGAAGAGGAGAGGGTTTGAAGAGAGAAGCTTGAGGAATCAAGAGGTGATAGAGATTCTAGGAGCTTAATTGAAGCTTTTGCTAGGATTATTGCTTATTGAGGTAAGGGGGTTAGATTTCAATCATAATCTCTTAGTTTAATTTCTTCTCTAATTCTATGCATAAGTGCTTAATTGTAAAAAGTGATTATTGTGATTTTAATTGGTGAAATTTGTGCTTATGTTTGGATGCAATGTTTGGGTATATGAATTTGAAGATAATTAAGTTGTTAATGTTGAATTTTACATGCTTATGATGTATATACATGTATACTTGTGTTTTACCCAAAATTGATGAAGAATGAATTGTTGTTGATGGATTGTTGATGAATTCATGTTTGATTGATGTTGTTGTTGCTATGAGGTGTTCTTGTTGATGATTCATACCTTGAGTGTTCATAATTACGGGTTTGTGGTATGAATTGAGTTGTTGTTGAGGGTTTTGTAAAAATGGGTTGAATTGATGAATTATGTTGAAATGATATTTGATTTCATGTTTGATGTGTTTTGAAAAGCCCTTTTGAGTTCATGAACCTGTAAACAATCTTTGGAAACATATTTGGGTGTTGGGAAATCGAAATTGGGGATTTTGGGTGAAAAAGGGTAAGAACCCGAGAGTTTTTGTGCAATGCTGATGACTGTACGCTTAAGCGTGCTCCAAGCGTACATCCACTCTCAGCTACTGGAACCTGCACGCTTAAGCGTACAAGCCCAATTTCAGCACCTTTTGATTTTCGTTCCGGACATTCGGGGACCAATCCGAGCTTTGTAAAACACTCCTTTCAACTTGTTTAATCACTGTTTATACTCCTAAACCTACTGGAACATGATTAACCTATTCAAACTTGGGATTTTCTTAATGTTTTGAAACTTGAACTTTTGGTATTTCCGGATTTTGTCGGAAAGTGAATTTTTGAGAACTAAGATGATTACATGGTTAGTCTGTAGTTCCTATGGACTTAGGCAAGACATGTAAAATTAATGCAATGTCTTGATCACGTAAAATTGGTTTTTGTATGAAATCGTGGGATACTTGAATTTAAGATTTCTCATACGGAATTAGCCCAAACTTGGAACTAATGCTTAATAGTTTACAAGTGGGCTACGTTCATGCTTATAGGACTAATTAATATTGAATTGTAAGTTTTCAAACTTGAACAAGTTACTTTGCTTTGAAAAAATATCAATGTTTGCCGTTTTTACCATTTGATGCGGATTTTGTCGAAGATGGTTCCTTAAAGCCAATTACTTTGCAAACCTTTCGTGAATAGCTTTATATGATTGAATGAAGATATGTGAATGATTGTTAGGTGTTGAATATGATGTTTATCATAAGGTGATGTATTTTCTTCTTTACTTGGATTGTGAGAAGTTGTATGTTGAACTATGTGAGAAGTTGATATTGGTGAATGCATATATGTTGATTGATTGAGATGTTGTTGGTGAATACATATATGTTAATTGAATTGTGAATGTTATTGGTGATTACATATATGTCAAGTGATGGTGAATTGTTGGTGAATACATATATGCTAAATGATTGGTGATGATGTGGTGAATTGTTTGTGTGAACATATGCATTGTGTCGAGTCATATGTTCATGCATACATGACTG
>Ga0228710_1007404_pt1 | contig 16212 bp, 9 predicted proteins | sample MedpolnodulmetaG_FD_177995 | JGI IMG/M metagenome (GOLD analysis project Ga0228710, IMG submission 177995) | Root nodule microbial communities from Medicago polymorpha collected in Santa Monica, California, United States - pink nodules | ecosystem: Host-associated > Plants > Roots > Nodule... | reverse complement strand
CTTCTTGTTTTATTTTTTTTTTTTTTGAGTATCTTTTGCTAATTATTAATTCATGTATAAAAAGTCAAAAAAAGCCATTTTAAAAAATGAAATGACAAATATCCCATTATTTATGTTACATAATTTTTTTTTCTTTCTGATATTAAATTAATTTAGAGTAAATTTAATTTTGTATTTGGCATATTTTTTAATAAGAAAAATAATACACCACATAACACAAGCTAACACATAGATTCGGAAGGTGACGGTATATGTGTGTATGTTATGTTGATTGTGTCGTCTCTAATCTATAAACGAGATACTCTTTGGAGCGTAGAATTTGTTGTATGCATGTAGTTTCTTTGTGGGATAGTTTTTTTAAATCATTTTTACGGATGGCAAAACTATCATAGAACATTTACAATGGTATTGTGGATGTTTCATATAAGGTTTTAAATTGTTCATGTTTATCAGTATAATTTATTTATAATTTTTTTAATGAATCATGCGAACAAAAAGTAAATATATTTAAGGCTTTATTGCAGTTTTAATCCGCTAACTTTCCCAAAGTTGTGATTTATTGTAGTTTCTTTGTGGATGTAGCAGTTTTGGCCCCAAGACCAATTTTGACTTGGTCTATGCTGACGTGGCACCCAAAGGGAGGTGCCACGTGTTATTTATTTTTATTTTTTTTGTCTTGGGGGCCAAAACTGCTACAGTTGCAAAATTTAGAGGACGGTTTTGTAGTTTTTTTTCTTAGGAGGCCAAAATCGCAACTTCATGAAAGTTAGGGGGCGAAAACTGCTATTAAACCTATATTTAAGGTTTCTACAAATAATAAATATTTTTATTAAAAAAATAATTATAAAAAGTTTGAAGAATAACTTGATACAATTTTTAATTTATAATTTTCATCTTTGATACCTTAACCCCTTAAATGCATTACATCTACAAAATTCATTAAATGAGTCCTATCAACAATTAGACATTATTCCTTTCTTAAAAAATAAAACAATTAGACATCATTCCTTTAAAAAAGTAGACGTTGTTATGTATTGACACTAATTTGTATTTTTCTATCAATAATTTGAATTTTTGTTACAAGTCTTTTCTCTATCTTCACTCCTGCTAGACATCACTTCTAATGACTCGTCAATAAAAATACCTAATAAGTACATACTTTTTAATAGCAAATCTAATGACTCTCCAATAAAAATACCTAACAAGTACATACTTTTTAATAGCAAAGCATCTCCTATTGAATATACTTACTTATTCAAAAGTTTAGATCCACACAATTTCATAAATACTTTAACCTTGTATGGCTCTTTCAAAGAAGATATTGGATTAAGGCAGAGTTTTAATTTTTCTATATTTGTTAATATACCAAGCATATTAATATGCTTATATTCTTCTACGAATTTAAATCTTGAGTCAAATATGTGTTTTGATTCATTTAAAATAGCGTATTGATGAATATGAATTTGTTTCTAATTATTTGATTGACCAATGAAATTTATACAGATGAGTAAGATTTTTTTTATAGTCAAATATTTGGTGTTAGAATATTAGTTTAATCTTAGAGGGAAAGAGAAATGTTAACGGCAGTTATTCTTAGACTCTTAGACCACATTCTTAGACTCTAACGTTCAAATCCTTTATTCACCTTCTAGAGCAGATGAATGAGGAAGTATTACTCCCTTTTTTTTTCTTTTTCTTTTTATGAATAAAATGGGCCTAAGCCCTAAAAGTATTATTTCATAAGATTATCAAAGGGTGCTAAGGAACACCAGAAAAATACCAATATAACCTCATCGACAGTTAACTGTCGATGATTTTTTACCGGTAGCAGTTAATTGTCGATGGAATTTAGGGTTAAAATTTTTATTTACTGGTGTTTCTTAACATTGTTTGGAGTGTAGACATCAATCTTCATTATTTCATCTACCTCAACGGTAAGTGACGAGTTAGGATTTTCTCCATTTAAGAGCATATCCATTTCTTTAACTTAGAAAGAAAAAGATACATACAAATCTAAAAAAAATCATAAAATCATCAATAGTGATGGGATTCATTATTTACTTTTATGTGTATCTTTCTCTAAGGTTTTGTTTGGGAGTTTGGAGGGGAGGATTTGAAAAAAAGGAAAGAACAAGTGGAAGAAATAGAAGACATTTGGAGGGGAGGGCTTTAGGGGTTAATTTTTTTATTCATAATACAAAATCCCCTTATTTGGGAAAACTCAAAAATTGCATCTGAGGAGAATTTTGGGGGGCTTGGAAGAGTTTATATGAAATTTTCAAATTCAATTTATGTTATTATAATATTCTTAAAATTGAAAATATATTAATCATAAGCATCAATTTATCATAATTAAAAAATTGCTCTTTCAAAACAACATGAAAGATTTCTTCATTTTTCTATATATTTCAAACCCCCAAAGCCATCCATTCCCCTCCCCTCCCCTCCAAACTTTGAAGCAAAACCTTAATGATATTCTTCATTTATTTTGATAAATGGATATGATCAGATTTACATAATAAAACGATCCTAAAATGAATTCCATTTTTAATATAGTACTAATTATTTTTCTCAAATTATACGATATAATTAGTTAATTTTTTTATTACTATTACTATTAATTTAATAAATTTCACTTTGCATTTATCGCAATGGTAAATACATCGGTACTACTTGATAAGATTGATTTGATAAAGTTACTATTACATTTACATTGGCACCCCGATGTGGGGGGGTTACTCGGTGCGATCGGAATATCAGGTGCTTACTTCTAATGATTCACAGTTCTTTGATGCTTCAGAGAATCTTATATGGCACTCTCAGGTGCCGTTAAAGGTGTCGATTTTAGCTTGGTGTCTGCTTCGGGACAGGTTACCAACAAAAAATAATTTACTGCATCGCGGTATAAGATTCGCTGAGAACATTTTCTGCACAGCGGGATGTGGTCAGGTCGAAAATGCTCAACATTTGTTTCTTCATTGTGACATTTTCGGAACTCTTTGGCAGCAAGTTCGGTTATGGATAGATGTTTCAGGAGTCGACCACCAAAGTCTAGGTGCTCATTTCTTACAATTTTTTAATTACCTAGGTGGTTCGAGGATTCGTCGATCATTCCTCCAATTGATTTGCCTCCTTTGTGTTTAGCTAATATGGAAAGAGTGTAATAATAGAATCTTTAATAATGTTTACTCTTCCATAAGGGATCTTGTTGAAAATGTAAAATTCCATTCTTATTGGTGGTTGAGGGCTAGTAATGCCACATTTGTTTTTGGTTGTCATCTGTGGCGGTCGGATCCCTTAACTTGTTTGGGTATCGGCTAATGTCTGCTTTTGTTTTTGTTAATATTTGACATATACTCTGTATTCTGAGAGACCTCTTTAGTACGTCTTGTGCTAGAGAGGCGTTTTTGTCAGTGTGAATATATACCATTTTTGCTTCTTCAAAAAAAAGTATTTATAATATTCTTTTAATATGTGCAAAATGATAAAATATATCATTTATTGTGTGATTTGGACAGCCGAATTGATATAGTAAAAAGAAAGGCTTAACTTCACTTTTGCCCCTATCTTTTTTTAATTGTGCGATTTTGCAACCTATCCTTTTAATTGAGCGATTTTGCACCCTCTCTTTTGCCCTCTTTCTGGTTCGATGGCCCCTTATGTGTTTCAGTGTTGATGTGTCCTATTTTGATGATGTGTCTTCAATAAATGATGTTCATGTGTGGTCTCTGAGCTTATGTGGTATGGATGAATTGGCAAACAAGATGTTAGTCACCAAAATGGAGGATGATGTGACAAAATTACACAACTGTCCTCAATTCATCTTCTCATCTTACTCTCTCTCTCTCTCTCATGCTTTTGTTCTCTCGCTCTCGTTGTGTTCTGTCTCCATAGCCAACACACACAACATCCTACACCTTCCGACTTCATCTCCATCGCTTCTCACACACAAACACACACCATCCCACACCTTCCCTCCGAACACAATATAAAAACCAATGAAAGCTTCTAAGCGCTTAAACTCTGATTAGATTGCAATGACAGATCATGGGTTGTTGAATATGAAAGAAGAAGGGGATGAGGAAGAAGAAGTGCCGGTGTTGGTGGCTTTTGATGGAATTGGAATTGGAATTTACTGTTATGAGTTTACTGAATTTGGATATGTTATGAATTGGAATTGGAATTTCAATTTGATGAATTTACTGTTATGATTTGGAAGTGGAATTTGGAATTGAAATTTATTGAGATTACCGACATGGATCTGATATGAATTTACTGTTTAGTAGATTAAAAATATGATTTTTGATGAATCTGGAATTGGAATTTTTTCAGGGTTAATTTATGAATGTTGATGCAGATGAACTTAGGGGTATTTTGATGAATCCGAGTTAGTTTTTGGGTTAATTTCTTCGAACATGGTTTGTATGAATCAATAATTGTGACATGGTGGGGGTGGTGGGGAGAAAAGAGAAGATGGATAGAGAAGGAAGAAGGTAAAAGAGAAGATGAACTTGAGGGTATTTTTCATAAATTCGCACTGAAACACGTTATCAAATTGGACACATCAACATTGAAAAGAAAAAATAGGGGGCAATTGAAAGGTTGTGGTGCAAAATCGCATAGTTGGCAAAAGATAGGGGGCAAAAGTGCAATTAAGTTAAAAAGAAAAAAAGACAGATTTACAACTCAGAATAATATTCAGTCCTATACTTCCTTTCATAGCAAAAGCTATCCACCACCAATTTTGATAATAAGCCAAGTGCTTCACCGACATGAACCTCACAAGTAGGAGAAAAAAAAATTGGTTTAAGCTAAAATAAAAACTTCGTTCATACCTCTGATGCAAATACCAATTCTTGCTCTATTATGAATAGAGGAAAAGATAACATCAATATATCTCTTCCTAGAGCCGATTTTTTTTCCAAGAATTGATTGCATTGTATGCATGCTCAGTAGTTGTGTGGGTCTGCACAACACGACCACTACAAGAGTTGTGGAGGAACTTCGCAACACGCGAAGAAACAATATGTGTCAGATCAATTTTGCTTTCCACGGTTGGTATTGTGTTGACTCCATATGCTCCAAAGAATGGTAGAAAAAAGACTATAGTCTTCCTTATTAAGCTGTTGCAACATAGAAAATATTTCAGGAGAAACATCCACAACTTGAGCTGAAGCATCATTTACAATTTGAGTGAAATTACAGTAACTCCATACACCACGAATATTTGGACATTGGAAGAAAAGACGCACATTGTTCTCATCATGTCTTTCGTAAAATACAGTGTGTCAGACATTCCACTTCTTTATCATGTAGCGAGATCGAGTTGGAAATCATTGTCAACAAATATGGCATGATAGATTATTTCTTTTACTTTTGATGGTGCAAAAGTTTCCAAATAAGTTGAGAATTTCTTGGAACACACGTAACGATAAAGTATCAATAATACCATCACTAAAAACAAATGCATAGAACGTACTCCTGGTCCAACACAAAGCTTGGCTTATGACCAACTTTGACACCTAGAAAATCAACTTTGGGGAAGTATTTAGCCTTGAACTATTAAGCAATAATACTCATACAATTTTAGCTAGTGTACTAATTTATATCGAAGTAATAATTCAATTCGTATTTACAAGGACTGCTATAATCTCTACGCAACAATTTCATTAATATTCAGGATATATTTAAATGGGTGGGTGGGGGAGGTGTACTGAGGCAATTGGTTTAGGTTGCAGTTGTTGAAATAAAGAGTAGAAAGTAAATTGTTTTCGTAAGAAATTTAAGAGAAAGGATTAGGTCTTTTGAATCATATGTCCACCACGTATTGGTAATCCGCACCTAAACCATATAATTTCTATCTCGTTTACGACAATTAACAAAATAGCTCAGGTCAATCCATTGACTCAGATCTCTCTTTTCTAATTATAATTCTCTAATCCCTTAGGTGAACCTAAAATCATCCAAGGTTTTAATGTCCGCTATTTTCAGAATCACAACATTTTATCCCTAGATTGTTCGTTAAGTTAAACAACATAAATAGAGCTAAGTTATAAACTGGTGTCAGCAGTCATATAATCTCTAAGTTCAATTATGTTGGCTCAGAATCATAAAAGCATTAGACACAATTTATATTGAATAAACTAGAATATCAATCATATTAATATTGAGTTACAGATTAATAGTCAACAAGCTAGAACATAATCACAATGGATTTAGTTACTCATGGCTAAAGCATAAATAACTAATAGTAAAAAAGGACTCATTACATGAATTTGATGACTGGTATGAGTTTTGATGGTCTCCCACCTATTCTCCAGATCTCTAGCTTCAAATATGTGTTTTCTCCTATAAAATTTTGAACCCTTGCCTTCTAAACATGCCTGCCTTTTATAGGTTTTAATTTTGTCTCGCCAAAATCATGTCCCGAAGCTTCAAATCTTGGCCCGATTTCACACTAAATTCAAATTCCAACTTAACGCTCCTCCAAAATTGTGTCCCGATTCTGAAAAATCGTGGCACGATTTTTGTCAGAAAAAAAACTCCTGGAATGGCAGCAAAATTGTGCCCTGATGCTATACAATCGTGGCCCAATTTCCAATTCCTAGTTTTCCTCTTTTACTACTAGAAATGCAAAAAAAAAAAAACAACAAAATGATATATATATGACCTAGTGTCATCACAACCCCAAACTTGCATCGTTACTTGTCCTCAAGGAACAAATTTAAAATTGAAAATTAATAGTGAAATAACACTTGCTTCACCAATGGCCATGTCAAAAGTTCATCTTCTTAGTTAGCATTTGATGAGCTAACTTGCTTGACAACATATCTATTCCAAAACTTCTCGCAACATAATTGATTAATTGAGAGGTTCACACAGTCGACATGCAAATTGCTATATTACCAAAACTTGAAAAGTTTCTAAGCATCAATCAAAGTTAACATCACAATACACTTTTAAGGACTTTCAGATTATAACAGAGCTTAGGTAAAAGGTGGGATAATTTGGAAGTAGGTTTCACACAACAAAAAGTGGAGTTAAGCATCTTCCTAATGATCTAACAAAACATTCCAGCACTACATATTTAACTTAAGGGACTAGAGAGTTGACTTTTCATGACAACTAATCAACTTTTGTCTTTAAAACATTTCTTTTTTTATATTAGTTGAAAATAATGAATAAGCTTATTATATATATATATATAGGACATATCTAGTGATAATGACTTTTTTATTCATAATATATTATATATATATATATATATATATTTTATATGCAAAACACAAAGTGATTTTTTTCTTCTCTAGTACCCTGATGATAATACGTCAACACTAGTTTTTTAGTCATATTTGTGTCCTTTTTGTAATGTTTTGAGAGTCAAATGCTTGTATGCATGGTTAAATCAGCTCAAGATTCATAAAAGAGAAGTTTTGCACAAATTGGAGAAGAATGCAAGAATTTAGCTACTGAAGAAATCGTGCCACGATGGACCTGAACCGTGGCACGTTTGAAGCGTGGAATTTACCTCAACTTCAAAATATTTTAGATGATTTCTTGATGTTAAATCAAGTTTCATTTGAGAAGTATGATGTTCAGTGTGGTGATCTTGTTGAGAAGGCACATGAGTCTCAAAGAAATTTGGTTAAGATGGAGACAGAGTGTCACAAGGTTGCGGTGGAAGAAAATCCCAAAGTAAGGAATGTTGATATTTTCCCGAAATCTGAACCAATGGAGGTTAAGGAAATAACTCGTGTGCAAATGGATGCATATCCTTCTCTAAGGTGGGAGAGCTTAAATTCCAAAAGATTAACAGCGAGTGCATGAGAGTATCTGATTCTTTATGCCAAGTTCATGGAATTCCTGCCAAACAAGAGGAAGAAGAAGGGTGATATATTCTTTCTATCATTTTTGCCACCCTAACAATGGTTGAAGCGTCAATCTCAATGACGTAAAAGAAAGCACTTGGTGGGAGGCAACCCATCCTTTTTATATGTTTTTATTTTCAGTATTTTATTTCTATTGTTGAGTCAGACAATTGGCAGTGTGTTTGAATAACTTAGTTGTACCCCCTGTTATGTATTGAATTTGCACTTGTTTATTATTGATGAATTTGTTTGTTAGTTGATCTTTTACAGTTTAGTAACAAATGCTTGTTCAAGTGGTATTCCAAAAGTTCATAAGGAGGAGTGACTTGAATCTCAAAGGCGAAGTGTTCGACATATGTGATAGGTAGTCACAACTCCCAGAAATCATAACTGTAAGGTTCATGACCAAATTTTATTTTTCAATTTACTTATAAAGAGTGTTCCATGCATCTACATTTTTAGAACTTGCATTGTTTCTTTATTGTCGATTGATCTTTGTCATATACACACTGAGGCAAAAGTGTTTGGTCCAGTGAGTCTTTTGATGCCTACCCTAATGTTAATTGATATTTTATCCTTTTTATTTAGCTAAATTGAACCGGTAGGTTTAGATCTTTTTGTTCGGTGACAAACTACATTACAAGCTTAGAGACTTTTAGGATTTTTACCCAAAATGTTATATCTGAGTTAGGCGTTGTAGAATGTTGCTAAATAATAAGTTTGGGGTTGCTATTGGAATTTGCAACCAATTAAGTTTGGGGTCGGGGTACTAGAGAACAAAGAAAGAACTTTATGAAAAATACACACAAAAATGGTGTATAAAAAAAAAGAAGAGAAAATAGCCAAAAAAGGGACAAAACATTAAAAATCCGAGTAACTTTAAACTCGATTGTCCCAACAGTTACAAGTATTCTCTAGTACCTTTACAATAATTGTTCCTCCAAAGGTGAACAATGGATTGAATTTGTGCTTTAATTTCCGTAGGGGGTGCCTAACTGAAGATTTTGTGTAGCCTACTTATCCAAATATTATCCCACCTTCACCTAAGCCCCGTTATAACCCTTAAAGACCTCAAAGTGTGTAGTGATATTGATTTTGATTGTCATTTAGAAACTTTTCAAGCGTATGGTAATATGTAGATTTGCATGTCGACTGTGTGTGAACCCTATTCATTTTGTTGCGTTGAGTTGTGAATTGGTGGATGCTAACAAGTCAAACTAGCTCATCTTTAGCTAGTTAGGAGTTGAACTTTTGGGTATTATTGCTTGATCAGGTAATTGTTATTTTACTGTCGATTGTCAATGATGCAAGTAAATTCCTTGAGGACAAGGAATGGTTCAAGTTTGAGGTTGTGATGACAATACGTCAACACTAGTTTTTTAGTCATATTTGTGTCCTTTTTGTAATGTTTTGAGAGTCAAATGCTTGTATACATAGTTAAATCAGCTTAAGATTTATAAAAGAGAAGTTTTGCACAAATTGGAGAAGAAAGCAAGAATTTAGCTATTGGAGAAATCATGCCACGATGGACCTGAATCGTGGCACGTTTGAAGCGTGGAATTTACCTGAAGATGCTGGAAAAATCATGGCACGATGGATGTGTAACGTGCCACGACGGTTGAGTAAATTTGCTGCCACGTAGGATTAATGAGCAAATCGTGCCACGATGGTCTCGAAACGTGGCACGATGGTGGGCTTTTCTGAAACCCTAATTCCTTGTCTATAAAAGCCAGATGCGATCATAAGCTTAGGGTGCGATTTTGGAGACCTAAACAGAGCATAGACGGCACCAGGAAACCGCAGAACACGCAGTGGATCTCACCCAACTCATAGTTGGTTCTGATTTATGTATGTTCACTATTTTCTATGTATTTGATTGTTTAGTTATAAGTAGCTAAACTCCTAGATTGATTAAGCCATGAGATGAATCTTTGTGATCTGTGATGGTGTAATTTGTTAAGAACTCTCTTTAACATCAATGAAAACCTAGTCTTTATTCAGAATTATTTGTGCTCAATGCTTTTCTTATGATTGTTTGTATGACTACTAACCCTAGCTTCTTTCAACCATATAAATTGATCTTAGGAATTGAATGCATGACTACTAACCCTAGCTTTTAATCCTGAAATAGTAATTCTGTTTAATTCAACATAGGAACCTAGAGATAGGAAATTGAGAGTTATGACTTATGGATTAACGTTCTCACCATGGAAAGGGTTATAACTTAGGAAAGGGTTTTGAGTCAAGAAATTGATCAAAACCACTTATTTAATCCGTCGTAAAGCTAGGTTAATTTCTTTGAGAGAGAAGAGAGCCAAATTACTCACGATGAGCAATAGAGGATTTGAAAGGCTTGATCATCTGTTTTAATCCAATAATCAAACCATTTTATTTACTTTGTTTAAGTTTTATGCAACTGAATCCAATTGCCTAGGGCAACCCATAAATTTAATACATCCTTCATTTTAACGTTTTTGCCGAGTAGAAATTGAAACAGTCCATGTGGATACGAACTTATAAATTTTATTACTTCCATGCATTTTTAGTACACTTGCTAAAAGTCTATCATACCCCTACCCTAAACTTAAGTTGTTGCTAGTTCCAAGAGCAACCCCAAACTTGAAATTTCTCAAGATAAAACACATTTATAATGCCTTACTCTAAAATAAATTGCACAAATATTCCTAAGGTCTCTAGGCTAGTAATATGGTTTGTCACCAAAACAAGAGGTCTAACCTATTGGCTCAAAATGGCTTCATAAAGGATAATACATTAGGTTGGCTTCAAAAGGCTCAATGTACAAGCACCTTGCCTTAGTGTGTATGACATATAACTAATTGACACAAAGAAAAATCGCCAGCTCTAGAAATAACATCTGCATGGAACACTCATATTTGTGAAAAATGGAAAAATGAAATTTTGGCATTAGACCTTACAAGTTGAGATTTATGGAAGTTGTGGCTACCTAAGCATTTCATCTTTCGTACACTTCCCATTGAAAATCCATGCAAATATCTACCTCCTTTGAACTTTTGACAAACCATTGTTGAAATCTTTGTTACTCGACTGATAAAATTGAATAAAAAGTAAGTTCATTAATAATAAACTAGTTCATATGCAGTACAAAAGATATGGGACTTATTTAATCAATATTCTAACACATATAAAGTTTGACTCAACACAAAAAGAAATGACAGAAATAAATAAATCAAACTACGAATAAAACATAAAAAAGTTCGGGCTAGACAAAAGTGTCCAAATCACTGAAAATCTCCTGGTTTAGGTGGTGGATCTTGATGAAAGTCCTAGAAGATTGAGTCCGTCTTCTCATCATTATCATCTCGGATTCTGTAAAACTCAGCCCGTATCCTTTTTTCTTTCTCAACAGCTATTAACCTCTCATCCCGAAAGTAGCTTTCCATAGTTGCTTCATTTCCAAACTTATTAAAAGCATTTGTCCTTAAAAGACCCTGTCTATGCTGATCTACAACCTAGAGGAATGGTTGTGGAAAATATGGAGCGGGGACCATCATCTGAGAGGAGATATCCTAAGCCCAATTGGCCATGCCATACGCATACTTAGTAAAATATGGTGGAAGGGTTTGATGATGTGGCATCTGTGGCGTTGGGTCCTCATCCATCATATGTGGTTGTTCTCCTTAAACTTATGGATTTTCTCCTTGCTGTCGCAACTCCTTCTTATACACCAACATAGCATAGTCATTAATAGATCCCTGGGACCTTACATAAATATAAGATTGTTCTGCGAGCACTTGTGCCTCACGCACAACAGGTTAATAAGGCAACTATGGCCCAAGGTGGTCTTTGACGATACCATATCCTTCAAACTACTCGCCATCAATGTAGCTACATCAATCTCTTCATTTGAAATCAAAGATAAAAGGACGAATACCCTTGAAGTGATTATTTTTGCTGAACTGGAAGCGTGTTCAATGGTTGACTGAATGAAAGATGCCCATGCCTTGGGTTTCGGCAGCAGGCCCGCGGTGTTAATCTTTTAAGGTTTTATCCTTGTTCTTTTCCAACATGTCCCCTTTCTCATTAATCCATAAAGCTATTGATCCCATTGTTCACGAGTCTCTGGCCAATTTCTTGCTGCTCATCTACGTACCACATCACACTCCTCACGTGAGCTCAACCCCAAGACTAAATTGATGTTTGAGGTTCCGTCACCATCCTTTCCCCTTTTGGTTATTTTGTCTGTGTTGACTAAGTTTGTGTTTTTTGATGTTTTGGGTGCCATTTGTGGTGGATTGGTGGGTTAGTGTGAATTTATGAAATGGGTAGGTTTTGTATGAGGGAGGTTGAGAATATGAGTGTGGGTTAGTGATGATATTTTAGTTGTGTGGTGTTTGAATTTGGTTTGTGTGATGTTGGGGAAGATTATAGGATGGGATTTGGTAGAATAGGGTGGGTTGAAGGAGAACAATGAGTTTCTAGGTAAATTTTGGCAGAGTTTCGCTTGAAATTCGTGGATGTACAACTGATTTCCAACAAATGTATTTATAATGCCTAAAAATCGTGGCCTGAAATGGAAAAAATCGTGGTCTGATTTTTAGTGTAACGGTAAAAAAAAAAAAAAAACCTTCAAAAATCGTAATTTGAGTTTAAAAAATCGTGGCATGATTTAGTGCAAATCAAATTGTGTTTTTCAGAATGAAAAACTGTGCCCCAAATTTTGAAATCGTGGCTCGATTTTTGCTTTTCCTTGGCTTTGAAATTGTGTCTCGAAATTGAAAAATCGTGGCATGATTTCTGACTAGTCTCTAGCCTCTTGTGGACTTATAGCTGAACCTTAAAAATTGCAGTGAAAACAGTGGGTTGTCAGCCACTCAACGTTTCTTGACCGTCTCTTCGGGTAGGTCAACACTGTAATATGGTTTCAATCTTTGCCCATTCACTTTCAACACCCTCTCGCCATCAGGTGTCATCACTTCCACAACTCCTTGTTGGGACACACTTTTTAATATGAAAGGGGTTTGACCATTTAGAATTCAGCTTCCCTGTGAATATTTTTAACCTGGTTGATAGCCATAGTTTGATCAAAATTTAGAAATTTTATAGCCCAATAGGCTTTGTGTTCCAACTCGACTGGTAAATGACAAGCTTTCCCATAAACTAGTTGATAGGGGAAATATCCATATGCGTCTTAAATGCGGTTCTATATGCCCAAAGTGCATCATCTAGTTTTTTGACCAATCTTTCCTTGATATATAAACTAAATTAACGTACAAAGAATAGGTAAACCTATAGTTTACTTACCCAGACTATGTCATCTCATTTTACGTAGGCTACATAAACTCAATTTGTGAGTGCTACATGATGTTGAATGAGTGCTACATGATGTTGAATACAATTAAAAATGTTTATTTCATTTTAAGGGGCTCCTTTGGTTATTTTGAGGTATAGTTAGAATTTTATGTGGTGTGATTAGAAATTGTTGACTTACATTAGTCACTTATAGATATTGCACACTAACACTTGTGCTATTTTTTTAATTTTATTTTTAAACTCTTGTTCTAGACTTTTTTTTAAAGGACTTGTGCTAGACTATTGGTATAGAAATGATTGTTTTTACATTTTTTATTTCTTAAATATTTTATTTTTCAAAAAAAAACTTAAATTTTTGAAGAATTGGCGTCAATTTCTTTTTTGAAGAGTATGGACAACATATATCATGTCAGATTAGTCTGTTTGATGTTTTTTTATTATTATTTTTTAAAAAAATTTCAGGCCAGATTTTAGTGGATTTGGTTCCTCTCCTGTCTTTTCTGATTCAATGGTTGATTGACCCATAAATTAACAAAAAAAACAGCAACAATGGGAAAGTAAAAAGTGAATGAATGACTTAGATTATGACAGAACAAACAACATGAGATAAATGGTTGGAGAGGATTCAAATCCGTGTGCTTAGAATGAGTATTACGAGTTTGACAAAAAAAAAGAGAGAGAGAAGAATGAGCACATTACGAAATTTGGCATTAATTATGTAGCGTTTAAGAAAACACTCATTGAATTTGACTCAGATTGAAAATTTGAAAATCAATTCCAAAATACTGGAATATAATCAAATTATTAAATAAAAATATAAATAAGTCAATCAATATTTAATGCAAGATGTTAAATGATTTTAAAAACTGTAAGCAAATTCTTAAATGATAATTATTGAAATATAGAGCGTTTATTGACCGAAGATGCTATTCCATCTATAAATCAATAACTTTAAAGTACCTTCCCCTCAACAACAAAAAAAACCCTAAAGTGCCTTCCATTCATTCAGTCGAATGAATCCCTCAACATGTTTATCCTTGTTGATTACAATTTCCTTGATCTTTAACTCTCATGCCATTTCACCAAAATCAAGCTCCAAGTTATATGAAAATGTATGTAAAAATGCTGGAAATGATAACCAACGTTGCTTAAAACTTTTAGAAGCAAACCCTAGCATAATTTCAGCCAAAGACTATCGTACCCTTTGTAAATTATTCTTAGAGATGGCAATAGAGAAGGCAACAAAGGGCCAAAATTACCTCAAAACATTGATGAAAGAACAACCTTCTTCACAAGCCATCAAACAATGTGCAACCAATGATTACAATGGATTGGTCACATCATTTAAAAGCTCATTAAGTGAGTTAAATGAAGATCCAATTTCTGCAAACTACGATGCAAAAGTTGCTGGTGATGGACCTCAAGCATGTGAAGGTGCCTTAGCTAAAGAAAAGATAGTTAAGTCTACTCTTTCTACATTGAATAATAATATGAAGTTTCTTAGTGTTGTTGCATATTTAGCCACAAATTATCTTCGAAATTGAGATGTGGTTTTGTTGTTATGTTTGCTATTGTTTTTGTTGAATTTGGGAAAAAAAAACTATGTATTTATCAAAATGCATAAAATGAAAAAAAAATTATCTTACATTTATTCTTTTTATCTTGCTATCAATGTTTTTGTTTCCACTCACTAACACTGACTACAACCGTCCTGTCAAGCAAAAACGTATTTTTGAAGATTCAGAACGTATTTTTTTAAAGAATTTTGGCGCAATTGAAACCGTAACATCATTGCAAAACTCAACAAAGATAAGAATAAGCAAATTCAAGTGCTCTTTCTTAATTAAAGAGAAATTAAAATTATGCTTATAACCTTTTGTTAGATTCAACGCAGTCAATATGTAACTCTTTCTTTTTGCTTTAACCATCCGGTTCCTCGAAGGAAATAGGGTAATCAGGGTTCGGTTGTGAGGTATGGAGGATAGTGAATTGTTTCACAAAGGAATCAAATTTTAGTTTTTCTGAACGATTTGTCCTTGATAAAAACTCGTTAACCACTTAAGCTCTATTGTTTGGTTCAATCGATATGTAACTTTATCACAACCATTTAATCACACAAATCACTGCGAACAATTAGATACCCTTTAATCAAGGGGTAATTTGGCAAAATAATCATAAGTAATTTGGCCAAAAAATTAAATACCGTTTTTTTAAGGAATTCCGTACCTTTTTGTTTGGAAAATGGAATGGATCCAATTAATTTGATATGGAACGTATATTTTAGATATATAAAACACCTACTATTTAAATAGGCACGAGGGTTTAAATACTAACCATTTCAGCTCCAATTTTTTAAAGACCAATTTGATATGACCGACATATATTTTTGATATATAATAGACCAATTTAATTTTTTTAATTTGACATATTTCAAATGATATTTTTATTTTCATGGCTAATATTCTTTAAACGTTGCATTTGAAAAATTAATTGGATAGAACTCTTTTGATCAATTTTATTTGACAATATTTAAAATATCAAAATATCAATTATGACATTGATTTGTATCCATATTTGTTTGACATTCATATTATTATTATAAAAATAAAAATAAGCTAATTTTATTAAATGTCAAATGTATGACCTTTCTTGGTTTGATTTATATTGCCAAGTGTCAAGGAAAGCCACTAGAGAGAAACATTTCTATAAATACATTTGAGGAAAAGCTCAAATGTATAGTCTATATAGTACTATAGTATAGTTAGTATAGTATATAGATATGACATTAGAGAGAAACATTTCGATAAATATATTTGAGGAAAAGCTCAAATATATAGATATAGATGCCATCACTATCGTGATCATGGCACATAATTCTTATCTATACATAGACATCCTTTGTGGCAATACACCATTTGACACCCACACAAAAATATGATATGTGGTCATGTGAACCTCACACAAGCATACTTTCTCTTTCATCTTCTCTTCTCTCTTCCTAGTGCATGAGGTGTATAAGGGTGTATGAGAATAATGTGTGTTTATATAACAT
>Ga0228710_1007403_pt1:0-12500 | contig 16212 bp, 16 predicted proteins | sample MedpolnodulmetaG_FD_177995 | JGI IMG/M metagenome (GOLD analysis project Ga0228710, IMG submission 177995) | Root nodule microbial communities from Medicago polymorpha collected in Santa Monica, California, United States - pink nodules | ecosystem: Host-associated > Plants > Roots >... | reverse complement strand
TACATAATAATAGCTTGTGGCTCTTCCGTAGAAGGTGTTGCATACTCTTTGAGAGTGCGTTCAGCCATAGCGATATTATTTTGTGCCTCTCTCTTTCTCTTATGTAAGAACCTTTCGATCTCGGGAACAAATTCACCAAGACTTTTAGATCTTTGCATAAAAGAGTAAGAACCCAAGGAGATAACGGTAAAAAGAGAGAAAGAAGTAGTAGAAAAAGAAAAAAAATAAAAATTCTAATCACTAAGAAAAAGTTAATCAAATTAGTTAACTCCTCGGCAGCGGCGCCAAAAACTTGATGAGTAAAACCGCAAGTGTACGGTTCTACCAAAGTAGTAAAAAGAGAGTATCGTTACAACAGGGAGTTGTTCAATTTAATTAACTTTTAAAAGATGATTAGAAGAAAGTTCAGTTGTAAAGATTGGGTTTTTATAAGAATAATAAAAAGCGTCTTCGGATTATTGGTTCATCATAATAACAAACCCTTCACAAACAAACCCTAAACCTAAACTTTATATTCGACCTACTTTCTAAAGACAAGTTTCTCTTAAGCGTATCAAAGCTTCTTTCAAAGTCAGTGAATGTGTTCCTCTAGCAACCACGCCTATTCTCATGGTTGGTTGCTATTAGAATCCTTGAAGAACGAAACTTTATATGTCTCAAGGTTTGCTAGACTATTCTCATGTTTTGCAACCCTTGTCTAATTTCACTTGTTCCAATATCAAAGCTCCGCTGTCGCATTATGAATTGATATTTGAGATGATGAATTAACAAATACTAACCCTCCGTTGACGCTTTATGAGTTTGGTATTTGTTAATTCATTATAAAAACGGTGAAATAGATTAGAAAGTAGATTTATATAGAATTAGGGTTTATGGCTTGGTTTAATTAGGATTATGTCATTAGACTTATCCAACAATCCCAAGACAAGAAGAGTCTACTCACTCATGTTCATCGTAGACATAAAAGAGAAGAAGAAGAACATAAAGTAAATAACAAGAAAGTAAAAGAATAACTTTTATTAAGAAAGAGAATTGTCACTATTGAATTCAAAGAACAAAAGATGAATTGTTGTGATAACTAGCTACTCTATTTATAGTTTACAATGACTTAAGCCCTAAGAATATAACACTAGAATGTTCCACAAGAAACCACGGGCTTTTAGGTCAGAAGTAAACTAATTGGTAGCTTGTCCATGAAGCAGAAGCAGCAAAAGAGCATCCTGAAGGTTGGCACGGCCGTGCTGCTGGTGGCACGGGCCGTGCCAAGTTCCTAACTTGGGGGTGACATATTTTTGTCCCATATTTTCGTATTTTCATCCCGAATCAGCTCCTAATCCTCTTTCTTTTGCTCCAAGACTCAATCTATCAGATATTTGTTCCTGAAATATAATAACTTGCAATTGAAGTAAAATAGTTCTAAAAAGGAAATAATATTAAATAAAACTAAATCAAATCTAAATAAAATGGAGTCAAATAATATATTAAAAACACTAATTTATTGAATCATCAACCACCAACTATTGAAGATCCTCTGTTAGCTCAATCACCTTTTGAGCAGCAGCATCAACGACCTTCTTCCTTTTTACCTCTCTTGTGACCAGATCAGATGTTGTTTCTATCTCCTTATCTTCCTCTATCACATAGGTTGAAACCTTCAGTTTCCTGACATTTTGTTTCCTTTTCTTCCTAGGAATTGATGGTTGAGAAGGTAGAGATTGTGAAGAGCCAACTGACTTGCCACTCCTTGTCCTTTTGTTCAGAATCTTAGCAGGTTCTAAGTCCTGAACTTCATCTTGAATAGCTGGCACACCAAAACCAACTAACTGTTCTTGAGGAGCATCTTTTGCTTTCTTGGCCTTCTTCTTCTTTGGTTCAGAATCTTCTTCATCATCACCAGCTTCTGAAGTTGCTTTCTTCTTTGATTTCCTTTTTCTAACAATAGGTAAGGCACCACCATACATGGTTTCTGGAATTTCATCAAATTAGATGGTTTCTCCAGTCCTTTCCCAGTGTTCACAGACAAAATGAGCTCTTACATCTGGAGGATCTTGTCTGCAGATTGGTGGAAAATCATCCATTATGTTGGATACAACAGATGATTCCAGTAAATCAGTGCTAAGCTGAGTGTATTCCTTTTTCTTGATCAAGAGCATCTTCCTCAAAGTGCGACCATTCATAACTTTACCAATCATTGTGCCCAGTTGTGCATCAGTTATAATCTTTGACAACTTGATGGCTTTCAGAATTCCTCCTTAATGGAAAATTTTAGATAATAATCTTCCATAAGGAATCCAGCTTCTGTTGTTGTCCTGGCTTTCCTTCAGTGCCCAAAGCATATGATTGAAGATATACTTTGCCACATTTGCCTTCTTAAGTGTGATCAGGAAATGTAGGAACACTCTGTGCTCCAATGAGGGTTGATCTACTCCTCCACCTTTGGACAGGAGATTCTCAGACATGATCTTCTGAAGAAGTTTGTATTGCATCTTCAGATCACAGTACTTCGCTTTCTTTGTACTGTTGAACATAGTCATGTTCACAACCTCATTCCAAGGACTTGTCTTGTTGTCCAGATTCTCTTCATAAGATCCTTCAGCTTTTCTTGCACATACCCTTTGCCTGGAGGTTCCTTGATTTGAACTTGAAGTTGCCATTGATACTGATGAGAGTTTTAGGGTTCTAAGGTTTTGATTTTGAAAAGGGCGATTTTGGCAGAGATTCAGTCTAAAATCAGAAGGTGTAGGATGCAAAGTGAGTAGTGTGTGTTTTTGTCTAAGTGATTTTAGCAAAAACGAATGCAATTCAGAAGGGGACAAACAAACACAACATTAATGACTTAGGGGGCACGAGATAGTGTATTCAAAGCATAAATCATCATTGCCCTCTTACGTTATACACCAATACACTTAAGCCACGTCAGAATTTCTCAGAGTAACTACCAAGTTAGTGGGACAGGTGCTACCAAAAAGTAACTTCCAACATTTCCACTAACATTGCTATTCAGAAGCACAAAATCCAACTTCTGAAGTTCAGATGTTGATGTCATTCTCAGAAGCACATTTTCCTCAGAATCTCATTTAAGAGCTTCTGATGGACTATAGCTTCTGAACAACTTCAGAACCTAACTTCTTATTCAAAGGCAAGCAAATTTAATCAGACACAAAGTGCATGTTCAAATTTTTCTTTATAAAATAAAATCTTTCCACAGTTAAAGATTTAGTAAATATATCAGCCCATTGATGTCCAGTATCAATGAATTGTATATCCAAAATTCCTTTTTGAACATAATCACTAATAAAGTGGTGTTTGATTTCAATATGCTTTGCCCTTGAATGTAGAATTGGATTCTTTGACAAATAAATAGCAACAGTATTATCACAATAAATGGGAATACTGTTGGCATGAATCTGATAGTCTTCCAACTGATGTTTCATCCAAAGTAGTTGTGTACAACAACTTGCAGCTGAGATGTATTTTGCTTCTGCAGTAGAAATAACAATAGTTGCTTGTCTTTTGCTAGCCCAAAATATCAGATTCTCACCAAGAAACTAAAAGTTTCCACTAGTTGATTTTCTTTCAATCTTGTCACCATCATAGTCAGCATCACAGAATTCAACCAACTTATAATCTAAGGATTTCCTATAGAGGAGTCCAAAATTTTTTGTTCTCTTCAAATACCTGAAGATTCTCTTAACAGTAGTTAAATGAGACTCTCTAGGATCTGATAGGAATCTTGCACACAAGCATACACTGAATAAAATATCTGGCCTAGATGCAGTGAGGTATAACAAAGAACCAATCATACATCTATTCAACTTCTGATCCACGTTTGATCAAGTATCTGCTTTGCTTAAGGTGCAGATTGGATGCATTGGGGTGTTCATCACTTTACAATCTTCCAGCTTGAACTTCTTCAGAAGCTCCTTTGTCTACTTTGTTTGATGAACATATACCCGATCTTTGCTTTGATTAATTTTAATTCCAAGGAAGAACTTCAATTCTCCCATCATGCTCATTTCAAATTCATCCTGCATTGACTTAGAGAATTCCTTGCAAAGAGATGCATTAGTAGAACCAAATGTTATATATCTGCACAACAAGAATGTATTTCTCAAGAGTCCTTCTAAAGAGTGTAGTGTCAACTTGACCTCTTTTAAAATCATTTTTAATCAAGAAATTACTTAGTCTATCATACCAAGCTCTAGGAGCTTTTTTCAAGCCATATAGTGATTTCTTTAGTTTATAAACATGGTCAAGATACTTAAGATCCTAAAAACAAGGAGGTTGATTGACAAACACTTCTTCTGATATCACTCCATTGAGAAATGCACTTTTTACATCCATTTGATATAATATTATGCCATGATTTACTGCATAAGAAAGAAGTAACCTGATTTCTTCCAATCTTGCAACTGGAGCAAATGGTTCAGTATAATCAATGTCTTCTTGTTGACTGTAACCCTGAGAAACAAGTCTAGCTTTGTTTCTAACTACCTAACCTTGTTCATTCATCTTGTCTCTGAATACCCATTTTGTTCCAATAATATTCTTCTTCTGAGGTTTGGGTACCATATCCCACACATGATTTCTCTGAAACTGAATGAGCTCTTCTTGCATAGCTAATATCCATCCATCATCTGAAAGTGCTTCATCAACTGTAGTAGGTTCTATAAGTGATAACAATCCTATCATAGACTCTTCTTGTCTGAAATATGATCTTGTTCTTCAAGGACTATCTTTGTTTCCAATGATCTGATCCTCAGGATGTGATGAGTTGTACTTGAATGTATTCTTGGATTGGTTAGCTTGTTGAGAACCATCTTGAGCTTCATCAGAAGCTACTTCATCCCGAGCTTTTGGAGTGATTTCAGCTTCTGGAATTTCTTCATATTCAGCAGTCTGATGAGGTTCTGAAGTATCTTCAGGCACTTGCATATCTGCAACACTTTCACCTTGCTCTAGAGTTTCATTTCCAAGCTCTCTGTCATCAAATTTAACGTGCATTGATTCTTCAACACAAAGTGTTTCTGAATTACACACTTTGTATGCCTTTGACCTTTCAGAGTAACCTAAAAAGATTCCTCTTTGGGCTTTGGCATCAAATTTCTCTAGGTAGAGCTTATTATTTTGAATGTAACAGGTACATCCAAATTGATGAAAGTAAGAGATATTGGGCCTTCTTCCCTTGAAGAGTTCATATGTTGTTTTCTCCAAGATAGGTCTGATATAGATTATATTTTGGACATAACATGTTGTATTCACTGCTTCTGCCCAGAAATGTTTAGCCAAATTATTTTCATGAATCATGGTTCTTGCCATTTCTTGTAAAGTTCTATTCTTTCTCTCGACAACCCCATTTTTCTATGGAGTTCTAGGAGAAGAGAATTCATGGATAATTCCATGTTTTACACAAAAAACTTCAAATTGCTCATTTTCAAATTCTCCACCATGATCACTTCTTACTTTTAAAATCTTCATTTCTTTTTCAGACTGTATTTGAGTGCAGAAGTTACTGAATACATCATAAGCATTATCCTTACTTAGGAATTTTACCCATGTTCGTCTACTGTAATCATCAACAATGACTAATTCATATTTTACCCAATGTCTTCAGTTTTGAAAGATGATTTAACAATCTTCCCTTTCTGGCCTGCACCACAAAGTGCATTTGAGTGATAGTCAATGTTAGGTAAACCTTTTACAAGTTGTAACTTACTAAGCTTAGAGATTAATCTCCAGTTAGCATGTCCCAACCTTCTATGTCATACCCATTTCTTATCATTCACTGATAGAAGGCAAATCACCTTCTGATCAACCAGTTCAGAGAAGTTGATTTTATAAACATTCTCTATTCTCTTTCCCTTGAACACTATGGAATTGTCATCCCTGTTAACTACTTTGCAGTTGGTCTTTCCAAACATCACATCATAACCATTGTTACAAAACTGGCTGATACTTAATAGGTTATGTTCAAGTCCATCTACCAACCACAAATTATTAATAGAGATAGAGGAGTTAACAATAGTTCCCATACCAATGATCTTGCCAGATTGATTGCATCCAAACTTCACATTTCCTCCTTCTTTCATTGTGAGGGTGAGTAACATAGACTTCTCTCTTGTCATATGTCTTGAGCAACCGCTGTCTAGGTACCATGATTTTTGCTTTTCCTTTGCTCTTAGGCATATCTCATTTTCATCTTTTGAGTCTGACTTAGGTTCAGCTTCTGATGTCAGTGTAGCTACTAACCCCACAGCTACATTTGCTTCATCTCCAGCTTCTTCCTTTTCAGACCCAGATTCACTGTCTAAATCTTCTCAGGTTGCCATTAAACTCTTCTTAATCTGTTTCCTGAATTTCCTTGAGTTGAAACTTGATTTCTTTGAATTGTCTTTTGATTTTTCCTTCTAAAGATCAGGGCAATCAACAATAAAATGTCCAGGCTTCTTACGGTTGAAGCATCCCTTCTGATCTTCTTTCTTAGAGCTTTTGTAGCCACCTTTCTTAATCAGAAACTTCCTATTCTTCCTTGTCAGATACTCAAGCTTGTTGGAGAGCATAGCCATCTTCTCATTCAGAACTTCATCAGAATCTCCATCAGGTGATTCTTCTTCAGATTCAATAACTTTAAGAGCTTTTGATGACTTCCCTTTAGATGGCAGAGCAGTAGATTTACTCTTCTTAGCAGGCTCATGTTCATTTAGACTTATCTCATGAACCTTGAGAGAGCTGACAAGATCTTCAACACTTAAAGTGTTTAAATCTTTAGCTTCCTCAATAGCAGTAACCTTAGGTCTCCATCTAGCAAGCAAGCTTCTTAGTATCTTGCTCACATGATCAGAAGCTACATAGCATTTCTTCAGTACTTGAAGTCCAGAGACTAGAGTTTGAAACCTTGAGTACATTTGCTCAATACTTTCATCCTCTTTCATCTTGAATAGTTCATACTGATGAGCAAGCACAAGAGCTTTTGCTTCTCTGACTTTCTTGCTACCTTCATAGTTTGCACATAGAGAAGCAAACATTGCCTTTGCAGTGGATTTGTCACTCATTTTCATATATTCTACTTTAGGTATAACAATAACAAGTGATCCTCTGATCATGTGATGCTTCTTGTAAAGTTTCTTCTGAGCAGGAGTATGTTTCTTTCTATCAATAGCAGCTCCTTCTTCATCAAGGACCAAGTCACCAACATCATCTTCAAGAATGTCCCACAGTTTTTCATCTAAACTCATGACATAACTGTAGAAGTTGGTTTTTCACCAAGAGAACTCTTCAGGATCTCCATTAAACTTTGAAACTTTACTAGAATCAGCATTCTTATTACCATAATCATATAACACATCATTGTTGTTCTGACCAGAACCAGAAGTGGAGTCTTCACCAAACATGTTTTTCTCAGATCTTTTTCTGTTACACTGTTAAGTGTTAAGACAACAGACCAAGGCTCTAGATACCAATTGAAGGTGAGAAAAACACAAGAAGGGGGGATGGTTGAATTGTGTTAGTTTTTTCTTCGTTTTCTCCTACTGAAGTCACTATTCAGAAGCAGATAGAATTCAACTTATGAGGTGATGTTCAGAATCTAAATGCAGCGGATAAAACACACACACACACACACACACACACACAGAGAGAGAGAGAGAGAGAGAGAGAGAGAGAGAAGAAAGACACAAATTAATTATACAGGTTCCTTCCACAAACCGGAAGTAGTCATGTCCCCCTTGCACTTCCAAGGAGAGTTCACTAAAATGTAATATCTAATTACAAATGCTCACTGTTAAAACTAGGAAGAGACTTCAAACTACTCAAATCCAGAGTAGTGAGATAGTGGTTGTACACTTCATACAATTGTCCTTTTTCAACGTTCTCCAAAGAATAAGCATTCAACGCCTTCAAATCCATTTGAATTAGCCGTTGCTTTATTCTTCTAGTCTTCTGCAATGATAGGCGTGATTAAATCTTCATTTGAACAACATTTGAAGTTCTTCAGTCTTTCAGCTTCTGATGATCTTCAGATGGTTCTGATGACGTCAGCTTCTGGTGACCAGCTTCTGAGGAAAGTGCTTCTGATGATGTCAGCTTCTTCAGGACCACTTGTCTTCAGAACCTCTTTTCTTCAGATGCTTTAAGCTTCCTTCTTATTGATTCCATTGCTCTCATTTGTTCTTTCAGAACCTATGCTTTAACTAAGACACTGAAAATTTTGTCTATGGTCCTACACACTTGAACAAATATTAGCATATCCAATTGACAATTTTTTAATACCTTGTTATCATCAAAACTCAAAGGGTAATGTTAAACACATTTTGTTCCAACAAGATGCTTTAAGAAGAACGCCCCAACTTGGAAGAGATAAAACTCATCCTTGAGGAGATAGTAGCTCATGGGTCTGATGGGGCCAAGTACTTCTCGCTAATGCTTAAAGTATTGTCAAAGGTGGTTTCTCGATGGATGAGGTCCTCCCTATGTTAAGGGATCTTTTCAATTGAAAACAACTGGCCGATTGCAAAAGGACCATCATGAATGTCGAAGGCCCTCCCTATCTTCATTACAAATATAAGTTATGATATTTACATAACTTTCTATGTAGTATTCTCGTGGAGGGTCAATTCAATATAAATATTACTCCTAATATCTATGTGAAGACTTGATAACTCTTTTTTTTTTTTGGTAGATAGACAAAATGGCAAAGTCATTATAAACTCATACACACAAGTGGAGGTACCGAGGTTCGAACCGCGGTCATGGCATCCGGCCTAACAATTTCGGCAGTTGAGCTAGGACTTCTGGATAGACTTGATAACTCTTTATCTATGATCTGTGAGACGTGATCATTAGTCTATCCACATAATAGTCTCTATGTTTTAATGTTATCCCACTTTACAATAAAGTTTGATTACATATACTTTAAGAATAATGTCCATATGTTTAATGAGGCCTCACGATTAAGTTATATTTAATGTTCCATTAAACAGACTAACTATTCTAGCGACTTTACTATTTTAAAACAAAACAAATTTAATAAATAAATGTCAAATATAAATATCATGATACAATTCATCTATTAGGGCTTACTTCAACACTTCTAACCTGCCAACCCTCAAGAGCTTTTTTATGATATCATTTGTTACATGAGGCTTACATGTAATCCCCTAGTCCTCTTCTTCAAAAAAAAATGTAATCCCCTAGTCCTCAACAAATCAATTAACCTACCCACCAGAAAAAGTAGTAAGTTTCATACTACCCCACATATAAAAGCCAAATACGATATCATATGGGAATATGAGATGTAAATTAATGGGAGCACAAATTTGGAGCACTCCGTATGTGTTACAATGTTCAATAGAGTAATTATTAAATGATGTTCCATCATGAAAATGATTCTCCAAGTTATCTTTTAACAAAAGTAATCCCATAAAGTAGAACATTACTTGTTATTATTATTTTCTTATAATGTAAGTGGTCTGAATTTGAACTAGGTACAAACACACACACACAAATAGTTGTTGCATGTTGGGTTGTTAGTTAGGCTCCTATCCTCTTGAGCAGAAAATGATAAGTGCAAAAGTGGTAACCAAACTATTATTGTATCTTCATCATTAATTAATACATTAAACCTTTTTTACTATAGCTCCAAAACTCAACTGGGTCTTCATTTTCTGCTCTACTTCGGTTCTAAGTTATTAGAAAATGGTTTCAGCTACTTCTTCTCCCCCTTCTAAGGAGGTAAGGCTTTCAATCAAGTTTGTGTTCACTTTACATCTTTAAATTATTTAAGTATATTTTTTCACTACTAAAAGAATTTAGTTTAGTGAAGAAAATAAATAAAATTTGTCACTAAACTTTGTGATAGATAAATAAAAAACTGGATTCTTGCATTTTTACACTTGCAGGAAGCAGAGTTGGAGCAAAAATGGATGGACAATGGGAATTCTCGCAATGCCAAATGGTGGTACTCAACTTTCCATACCGTGACAGCTATGATAGGTGCAGGTGTTCTCAGCCTTCCCTATGCCATGGCATATCTAGGATGGTAATTCAAATAAAATACAAAAATAACATACTATGGTTTCCATCTATCTCAATGTTTAAAAAGTTATATCGAACATGTCTATTCAACCGATTGAATCGGGAAATGACATGTTCTATGCCTGATTTGATCCGTGTTATACCGCAGTCTGGTTGAATCAGGTTGAATTTCATTGATTCAACCGGTTTTTATGTTTTGTTATCTGGTACACTGGTTGGACCGATTGAACCATGATTCGGGGTTTCAAAGGTTCAATCTCCGGTCTGATTTTTAAAAAAGTGACAAGTTCACTTAAAGTTGAAAGTTTACTCTATTCTTTGCAGGATTCCGGGGACTTTAATGTTGTTGTTATCATGGAGCCTGACCTTAAACACAATGTGGCAAATGATTCAGCTCCATGAATGTGTTCCTGGTACTCGATTTGATCGTTATGTTGATCTCGGTAAACATGCTTTTGGACCAAAACTTGGACCCTGGATTGTGTTGCCACAGCAACTAATAGTTCAAATTGGGTGTAATATTGTGTACATGGTCATTGGAGGGAAGTGTCTGAAGAAGTTCATGGAGATTGCATGCACCAATTGCACACAACTTAAACAATCTTATTGGATTTTGATTTTTGGTGCCATTCATTTCTTTCTGTCTCAGCTTCCCAATTTCAACTCTGTTGCCTCAGTTTCTTTAGCAGCAGCTGTGATGTCACTAAGGTATTTCATTAATTCTTTTTCAGAACTACTAGATTTAGTACAAATTTTGACAAATTTGTCAAATACGTCAAAATTCACTTATAAATTTGACAAAAAAATTCACTTTTTTTTGTGGTGGTCGGGTTTTGAAACACAGACCTTGTATATTTTATGCATTGTCCATATCAACTGAACTAAGCTCACGAAGACAATTGAAACTTTAATAAATTAAGTATGCTTTTTAATTTTGTTGATTTGGTTGTGATAATTTTTGCCAAAAATACACTTTGAAATTTAATGAAGCTTACTTTAATTGCAATATTGCATTTAGTTTGATATGTGAGCTTCTTTACGTAGCTTCACTTTTTAGATCCACAAAAAGTGATTCCTGAGAAAAGTATTGTTTGGATTCTTCCTAAAAGAACTTACTCATGTGACCCATGAACTAATAATTTTGTAAAGCCACTAACTTTAGGTTAAAAGGTATTAATAAATTTACCCTTATTGTTATGTTTCTACATGTGTTGAAGCAGAGTCACGCTATTAAGCCTTGAAACTCGGCTGGTGTAGGAAAAAGTTGTGCTTTCAAGTTGGTGGGTCGAATCAATTAAAGTAAAATAAAATAGATATATCATACATATATGATGCTCTTTGTATTTGTGAATAAGTTGATATAACATGTTTACCAACGTATAATCCTGGTGATAAATGGTTTAATTAGTAATGCAGGGTTAGTGTAAAAAATCTACATAAGAATTAAGAATTGCATAGTGCTCCTTCTAATTTTTTTATAAGAGATAAATGGATCAATAAAAATTGATGTATTTAGTTAAAACAAATACAACAACTTTTATTGACATGTTTTTTTATTTATAAAAAGGACGGGAGAGTGTAACATGTAATCATTTATATAAATATTTTATGAATGAATATAATAAAAAGACATAAAGAAGAGATTCAAGTATTTAAAAAGAAATATATTTAGAGTGAAGCTAGCTAAATACGCATGCATAGAATATAGATCACCATGACACCCATGTCCTTTGAAACAAAAATGACATACACATGTCTTCTCAAAAAAAAATGGCACACACATGTCAATAAAAATGACACACACGCATATCATTGTAAAAATCAATTCATACACAAAATTACAAACAAAAGTATGAACACATGTCCAGAAAAAATATACACACATTACACATCATTGTAAAAAAAATGTCACAGACACAAACACACACAAAAATCGTGAAAAATAATCCTAAGAATTATACAATTTGAACACATTTTTCTATGAAAAATAATTCTAAGATAAGATGATGAAATATGGAACAATATTTTTACTTTTAATTCATCCATCTAATCTAATATTAAAAAAGCTGAAAATAATTTAATCAACTTATGATCCATCACCCATACTTGATCATCAACAATAAAAAAAATTGAAAAATGTTGTTATCAATTGTGTCCCTTTTCATGTCTAGCCATATTGGGATGCGTTGCTAGCACTCGTTTCCAAGCCATATCATGTTAGATCCTTAAAAACATTTTGATATTTTGATATATGTATAAGTGTTCTACGCATGTTGCACCGGTATTTGACAACGAGACGTGTCAAACTCACATTCAATCTGAAGTGGCGGTGTTTTGTTTGAAGAGAAATGCTAGCAACACACATTCTAACACACATTTTTCAACACACTCTCTTTGATTGGTTAGAATTCACATAGGACCCACCAAAATTATATGGGACCCACATGATTTGGTGGGTCCCATGTGAA
>Ga0228710_1007402_pt1 | contig 16216 bp, 9 predicted proteins | sample MedpolnodulmetaG_FD_177995 | JGI IMG/M metagenome (GOLD analysis project Ga0228710, IMG submission 177995) | Root nodule microbial communities from Medicago polymorpha collected in Santa Monica, California, United States - pink nodules | ecosystem: Host-associated > Plants > Roots > Nodule... | reverse complement strand
GGGCGGCGCACGCAGGGGCGCTGGCCGCAGCGGAGCGGCGGACGGAGGCGGCAGCGCTCGTCGCACGGGCGATGGCGGCGCATCCCGATCTCAGCATCGAGTTGATAGCGAACGAACCCGGTTGGAGCGACACCGAGCGTCGTCGCTTCATCGATACGATGCGACTTGCCGGCTTTCCCGCGTGCACCAAACCCGAGGTTCTTGCAAAGATTGAAAAACCGTTGAGGCTTCCTGAATGCGCCTCCCTTTGATCTTCGAGCGACGTGATAACTCGCGGTCGTCCTACATAAACGCGAGGCGCAACTTCAAAACGGCCTGACAAACAGGCCTGCCGTGCCGCTGAAGTGTCGCGGCAGTCCGTTCCCCTTTGGATCCCCTTTGAATCATATCAGCGATCATTTCTCCATGTTCCGGTTGGATCACGCTCTACCCACCGCACATCTCGGTCGAGTGATTGAAACTCAAGGCTAAATGACTCTGCATTTCTGGCGTAGAACAGTGTCTCTCCGCCACCCAGAACATCTAACGACAAGAGCGCGTACCACTGCAATCAACAGTTGAGCGTTTAGAGACGCGCTGCATCCAGCAGGCTAGAAATGCGACACGCTCGGCGTTTCACAAGGGCAGGTCCGACCACGCGGACGCTCGGGTTCACCATCACTCAGGCGCAAGTTGGCGCTTTCTGCGCGTCATGCTCGTCGGCAGCAATGTGAACTTCCCACCCGCTCGAGACGATCGGCGCTTGCTCACGGGACACAGCGGCAAGCCGACTGCAAATCCCTCGCCATGTGCCAGAGCGCGGAACGGTTCTCTATGTGAAGTTCAAGGCTGACGTCATCACCGAATTCGTAGTCATGTCTTTCAAGGAGAAATGAGCATGGCAGTATCGACAAGTGATCTGCCCGACACGATAGTCCCCCCGAGACCGCCGAGACGCTACGCCGCGGGGTGCGCCCCTTCGTGGTTATAAGGGCAAGAGCAAAACCATCGAACTTCCGGGATACTATCCGGAAAACGGTGAGGAAGGCATTCATGTGGGTGACGATATGGCCGCTACCGACGCGGCCCTAGGGGCGTTGAAGGAGGAGGTCGAAGGCTTCCCCTCGCCTGCCACCATAAAGAGAGTACGCATGAAACTGAAACTGTCTCAGCATGAGGCTGGCGGCCTGCTCAAGGTTGGGGAAATGCCTTCGACAAGTACGAGCGGGGATTGGTCGAGCCAAGCGGCCCGACCAGCCAATTGCTGCGCCTACTCGATCACCATCCCGAGCTGATCGAGGAACTCCGTCAAGGTGCAGCCTAGTTGCTCATGATGCGTGCGTTCAGCGACGCGATTCCCGGTGATCCATTATGCGACCTCGAAGCACATAACGAGAAGTCCGTTCTGAGCAGCGAATACCCTTGCCCGGCTAAGACGCGTGGGACTCACCTGTACAGTCTCGCTAGATCGTAGACAATGCCGCTTGCCAGAAGTTCTATCAGTTCCCGCAGCACCTCCACTGTCGTCAAACTCTTCTTGTCACCGTCATCATTTATCGGAGCGAAATCCACCGGGCCTTCGAGCAGGACGAGGAGACGACAAGCCGCACGTTGATAGGCCCAATCAGCGACGAGCGCGCGGAGTCTTTGTCGGACAGGTTCAGCGACGATGGTGCATGTTTCGCCCACACGAATGATCAGCTCGCTTACGGCAACGAAGTCAGTCTCCCGACAATGGACTTCGAGTACATCGGCCGAGCATAACCGGATCTCGCCCGTTTCGCGGCGCTGCGCACCATGATCAATTTCGGGCCTTTCGAGAATGCGGATGGCCGCAGCAAGCGGCCGTGCGTATCTGGCACGCGTTTCTGCATCCAGTTCGTCAAAGCTGCGGATGTTGTCATGTAGGCGCCGCCGGTTGTCGCGTCGCGGAATGCCTCTGTCGCTGCGCGGCCCAGCCATCCAGCCGGCAATCGCCCGGTCGACCAGCCAGCGGTTGTGCTCAGTACGCAGTATTATGTCTCGTGCGGGGGCCTGGCAGGGCGCGCCCGGCACCGATGAAGACCCATCCTCCCCGGCGACACCTATCAGGGCTGTACAAGCGCCCGCGGTCTCCGCAGAGAGCGTCGGAAGACCGCCGCTGTCCATTTCCCGCCACAGAAAGCCGAGGTCGATGAGCTTTTGCGCGATGTGGCGTGCAGTCGAACGGTTCGCTTCTCGAACATTCTCGGGAAGCCGGTTCCAGCTTTGGCGAAATTGATCGATATCGATAGGCGATCCTGCCGCGGTCGCGCCTCCTCGATAGGCGTCGTGAAGCACCTTGGGCAAGAGAAAGGCCTTTTCATCCAGCACTTCCGCTTTTTGCACCGTGTTGGTGATATCGCCGAAGAAGCTCGTCAACCGCAACGGATCATCGCTCCCCGCAAGCTCCTCCGGCATCCTGGCGCTCCAGCGCCGTATGAAGATCGGGGCGGGGCGGCGACACCGCTGATGCATGGCGAGTTCGAGCCGCCGGCCCGCCGCGAGATCCAGCTCATCCCGCCCGCTGCAGAACACCCATGCTGTCGGCGGGTCATCACCGAGGTCAATACCGAGGATGCTTTCGTCGAGGTCGAACGATACGGCGCCAATGTCCAAATTCACGAACGTAAGGCTGGGTCTTGCGTCCTTGGGAATCGACCCATCAAAAAGGCGGGGGCGGTGTGCACTTAACCTTTTCCGTACGTCTTTGGCGCACTGGTCGATCAACGTCACCTTGGGCGGTCTTAGGCCCGCCGCGACCGCGGCAGCCAATGCCGAAAAAAGGATCGCCTCCCCCTGATCGCCGAGGCCGACGATGACCAGATGGACCCGCGACTGGCCGCAGTCGCGCGCACGCATCGGCAGTCGCGCTTTCGCCAGCAATGCGCGTGCGGCGTCCGTCTTGAGGCTGAAGCTCTCGAAAGCACCGCCGTGGGCCGAACCGGTGCCGGCAGCACCCTCGGCAAGATCCGCGAGGAGACCGGTCGACGCGAGGTGCACCTTCACTACAGGCTCTCCCTCAGCGTTACAGCCAAAGCGGCGCGGCGCGGCCGGACTCTTCGCGCCATGTTCGATCTTGCCCCGGTTCACATGCCAAGCCTCGACGGCCGCAGCCGCTGCGTCGCCGATTTCGATATTGGTGAGGTCATTTCCGCAGGCGACGATAATGCGCCTGGCACCGCCGATCCGGGTGCGCGATAGGGTCTCCGGATCCGAGAGGTCGCCGCTGACGAGAAGGATACCGTGATCGCGGGCGAATGCCCGGTCGGCATCATCGAACTGGGCGTCGATGGCAGTCACGGGCTTGCGTCTGCGGCGGAGTTCCCTTGCGAATGCTCTGCCAACGACCCCGAAGCCGAGAATGACATGGTGCTCGCGTCGCTTGCGCTGGGCCCAAAACCACGTCCGCTCGATCAGGCGACGGGCAAAGATAGTAATGACGGCATAGGTTGTCAGGAAGGCGGCGAGATAGCGGGCAAGGAGGAGCCACGCACTCTCCGGCTTCCACGCCTCCTCCACCTCATAGTTGAAGCTGAAGAGCTGTATCGTGCGGTAGAGATTGTCGAGAAAGTTGCTCCCGAAATTTTCAGTGATGGCCGCACTGCGGCTCGCCTGGAATCCAAGGACGCCAAAGACGACAGCGACGAGGAAAAGGACGATGAGGAAACGGTCGCGGTTCGGTAGCAGCGGCATGATGGCCGCATGTAGTCGCTCCAGCCCATGCAAGGGCGTTTCGAAGAGCCGTGTGAGATTGGCCCTCGAACGCCTCATGCGCTATCCTCCTGGCAGTCTCGTCTTGGAGGCTCGACCCCCGCCTCACGGAAGAGGGCGTCTATGATGGCGCAGGATTCAGAAGGGCTCTTTCCTCGATTCTCAAGAACTGCGACGTAGTCATGGACTGTTGTCATCAGACCAACAGGCCGACCGCCGCCTCGCACCGCGAGTGTTAGCAGGGCTTGCAACGATCGTTTGAGCGCAGTCTCGGCCTCATCGATGCGGCCGGCGGCCAAGAACAGATTCGCTAGATTGCGGTTGACGTCGACCGCAACAAATGACCCCATGAGCCCGCCCCTCTCGCTGATCTCAAGCGCCCGTCTGAGTATTGCTTCGGCCTCATCCAGGCGGTTGGCGTTGAGCAACAGTTCGCCGAATTTTTCGAGCAGTGGGGCGGCCAAGGCAGAATCCGACCCATAGTTTTTCGCCAGAATAGCAAGCGCCTGCCGAAACATCGGCTCTGTTTGTCGATCAAGGACTTTCTCCCCCCGTAGCTTTCCAGAATTGGAAGTCACCCATGCCAGACCTTCCATGGCGCCTGGCTCTAATCTCTCCAAGTGGGCAAAAGCGACTTTTAAATGAGGCTGCAACGGTTCAATACCCGACCAAATGTCGCCTGGATCGAGGTGACGGACTGCCCAAGACAGCCAGTTGACAACTGTGTTGATGGTCAGCCGTTGCTCGTCCTCGTTCAGGCTGTCGCGCGCGACAGCCTGAACGAGGCGGTGAACGGTAAACTCCGGACGGTCCCGGTCCCGTGAAACGAGGGAGTAGCGACCAAGCTCGGCAAGCGCCGCGAATAGATCGAACTCATCCCGGACGTCTTCTGGCACGGCGTCGCAAAGGCTTTCGGGGATCGGCTCTATGGAGAGGAAAGCGAGCAGCCCAAGAAGATCGCGGGCGCTTTCGCTCAACTGCTCAAAGGTCGTGAGCCAGGTGGCCGCTACCGAAAACGGATAGGCGAGCTGCCGCGGGTCATGGGTCTCGAGGAGCTTCCTTCGCGCACTCTCCCAAGCTTCGAGATAGGCGGCGAAGGTCAGCCGCCGTCGATCGATGTAGGCAGCAGCCTGCGCAAGCGCGAGGGAGAGATGGCCGAGCGTCTTGGAGAGCTTTGCGGCGTCCTCCCGGTCGGTCGCGGTGCGCCGCCGCCCCGGTGTTGCCTCGAGCAGGTACTCGACGGCAGAGCCTAGGGCAAGCAGGTCGAGTTCCAGAGCGTCGACCTGGTGGCTCCAGGCGCCGACTCGGCTTGTGATCAGCACATGGCCGCCTGAAAGCCTCGCCAACATCTCTTCGACGGCCGTTGCGGCGGCTTCGGTATCGACATTGTCGATCAGCAAGAACCAGCGAGGATGGTCTCCCAGCCAGCGCAGCACGGCTGCAAGCCGCACCTCCTCTTGGCCATTATTCTGTTGCGGAAGATCCAGCACCAGCGGTCCGACGAGGGCGGCAAGATTCGATGCCAGCTCTTCCGGTGAGTTAGCGGTGACGAACAGCAGCGCTGAATACTCTTTCTCGTGCTTCAGCCCATATTCGATTGCCGCCCTGGTCTTGCCGATCCCGCCAAGCCCGTGCATCACCTTGCCGGTAATCGCCGTCGCGGACGATCTTTCGAAGCTTGCGCGGAGATCGCTTAGGAATTCCTCCCGCCCCTTGAACAGCGCTCCAATCGAGCCCAGCGGAAGGTTGCGCGGCTTGCGTCTCGGTGCGCCGGCAGCGGCATCGGCGAACTCCCACCGGACACGCCCGACGTGCCGGCAGGCCTCGGCCGTGTCGGAAAACTCCGGCATATAGCGGTTCAGCCGTTCAAGCCGACAGATGTGGGCCGCTTGCAGATCGGGAAAGTCCGCGCCGGACGGCCCTGCATCGCGAGGCACAAAATTCCGGCGCGCGCGAAGATAGGCGACTGGCTTGCCGTGGGCTTCGGCGAAAAACACCTCCCACTGAGTGTAGCTGGCCCGGGCGAAACCTTCCGGCAGAATGTCGGCGTAGACTACCGCCGCTTCGTCCGGAGGGCAATCGCCGCTCCTCGCGCCGATCAAGGCGACGACGCAATCGCAATCTTTAATGAAGTCGTGCAGCATGGCGAGCAACGACGGCGCCCACGGGTCAGTGCCAAAGCTGCGTTGAACGGCAACGTCGTAGCTGTGCGCCTGGAGATCGTTGGCGATCTCGTCGCGTACATGGCCAAACTCGCTCGAAACGCCGGATACGAAGCAGCGGCGTGTTTTCCCCGCCATCGCGCCTTGCCCCCGTGCTATTTCCGTCAGGCTGCTACGGAATCAGTTTCCCTGCAACCCCCATAGCCCTTAATTGCGAACCAAGCGATCGCGTGTCCCGCCGCCGTTACTCCAGTAATCCGAGGTGCTACAGCGACCTTTGCGAATTGGGTAGTAAGCGCGGCGCTGTAGTGCGGCGGCGCCGACACTTGATGGCTTGCAATCGTCTCCATCTTGCTGCTTGCTAGAGAACCCTCAACGAAACTGGACCAATGCCGCCAATTGCCACGACCCCTGCAGTTTTGACCGCGCTTCTCGAGCCTCTATCGGCGTTGCTCGCAGACCGAGACAATAGAGTTCCGCTGCGCCTCGCGATCACCGGCCATCGCTGGAACCGTATATTTCCTTCCTGTGAGAGCAACTTACGCAAGGTGCTGCGCGACCTGTTCACCGCGATCGACACCTTGGCGGAGCGCCCGGTGAGGCTTCTCAATGGCATGGCGGAGGGAACGGATCTTTGCGCAGCGCTTGAACGGCCGCCGGATTGGATCTTGGAGGCCCTCCTGCCCCTTCCTGTCGAGGAATGGCGTACCCACCTCCGGCAGAAAGCCGCAGGCGATCGCGACGCGTCCGTTGCAGCATTCGACACTGTATTTGCAGCAGAAAACGTCGTCGTGACTGTGCTGGCGAGGGGCAAAGACGGCGGCCCCGACTATTCCGGTCTCGGCGCCGCGCTCGTCGCCAACGCCGATCTGCTGGTCGCCGCCTGGAACGGTGAAGCGGGCAAGCCTGGCGGCACGGCTGAAGTCGTCTCAGCCGCGCTCGCGAAGGGCTGCCCCGTTCTTCGCATTCCGGCAGAAGGCACAGTGATCGGCGCTCCGGAACGGATCCTCGCCATCTGAAACGGCGCGGCCACTCGTGGCGTCGCTGCCTCTACCGTCCAAACGTCATCTTGTTTCGGCAGTAGCGCAGCAGACTGTCGGTAATTAGGCTGTCGATCGGATTTCGCGCACCCGCCCCGAGGTAGAAGGGTCCGGCCTTCCTCGCCTCTCCAGCTTTTATTGCAGGTGCAACGCGCTTTTCCGGACGTAGGTATTCGCGGATGTGATTGGGCTTTGGCACCGGACCACGCGTTGGATCGAAGAGCGGATTACTATCGAACTGCCCTTTGAAGATCGGATCGGTCAGATAGTTCGGGCGTCGGGCGATGACCGCTTCGTCGCCGGCAATCTGGAGCAACATTTCGCCGCGCTCCAAATTGAGGAAGCGTTCCGGGGAAAGAAAGCCTACAAGACGCGTCATGTCCGTTGCAGCATTGAGATTGTTCGGCCCGAACGACTGGACCACCCGGCAGTTGTTGACCATCGTTTGCCAATCGAGTGGATACAGATGTCTGACCTGGCTGACGTCCTGCCAAAAGCTCCAGGTTTGCAGACCATACCCCCGCAACAGCGTAATCGCGGTTCGCAACTCGGCAAGCTCACCGAGCTGCGCTGCCTCGTCCAGTATAAAAAGGGTGGGTCTGGCAGGGCGGCTGCGGCGGCGCATGACCAGCGTCAACAGCATGCTGATCCAAAGTCGCAGGATTCGTCCGTGACTTTCGAGGAGATGCGGCGGCAGCACGATGTAGATCGTCAATGGATCGCCGCGCGTCACTCCGTCCAGAGCGAAGGACGTGCGAGCCGTCGCCTGCTGGATCTGCGGCCCGCGTAGAAAGTCTACCCCCTCTTGCGCGAACGAGATGATACTTCCGAGCGTTTCCGGCGCGCCAATTCGTAGATTGCCGTCGATCATTCGTACTTCCGGGTGCCTCGAGGTCTGGAATCGTTGGCCGTATACCGCGGGGTTGGCGGCCATTTCGTTGACGCATTCGCGCATCTTGGCGAGCGTCCGTTCGCTTTCGGGCAGATCAGTCACGACATGCAGCGCGACCGCGGTAAGCAACTGCCGCCCGCGATTGATCCAGAAGCGGTTCTTCTCCGAGTCCAGTGATGACGGCAGCATTGCCATGACAAGCGCGGCAGTCGTATCGACTCCGCTTGCATCATGGGGATCTATGATATCAAGCGGATTGAGCATGCCAGCATCGCAGCCTGTTACACCCATCGGATCGATGACCACGACCTCGTGTCCCATCTCCCGTCGCCGTCTGGCCGTGACCATGGCATTCTCGCCTTTCGGGTCAACCACGATCGCCGGTCCCGTATGGCGCAGCAGCGCCGGAATGATGCAGCCGATACCCTTACCGGCGCCGGTCGGAGCAATTGTCAACAGATGGCCTTCACCTTCCATCAGGATCGGGTCCACGAAACCATTGTCGGGCGTGCGGTCCGGATCACCAAATGTGAAGCCCATCGGCGTGCGGTCGTGAGCGTATTCCATCGACCAGCCGACCAGAATTCCCTGCGAGTCGAGCTTTTCCGGCAGGGAACGCTTCGTGTGGGATGCGTATACGGCCTGTGAGAATGGGAGCGTTTGCATCGTCTACTCGTGGAAATTGGACGCAGCGAGAGGGTAGCGCATGGTCCTGATGAAACCGAGATCGGGTACACGACCAACGCCATCCGCGATCAACTTGTCGTCGGTCATGTCGATGAAGCCGGATCGATGCATCTCGAAACTCACCTCGAACAAGGTCCGACCGTAAAGAACATGAGCGCGAAAACGGCCAGCAAGTTCTCCCGTAGCGGCGAGACTTGCGGGCGGCGTGACAGCGGGCGGAGCCTCGGCCTCTCCACCGGCTGGAAAGACCAGTCGGCGCGCATCATCGAGCACTTCGAACGGGCTCAGTTCGCCACGCACAAAAAAGCAGAAAAATCTTAGATAGGCTTCGCGTCGTGGCTCGTCGGAAAGGTCCACGCCATGGCACTGGTTATGTTCATGGATCGGTGGCGAAGTTCCGTCCAGGGAAGTAAAGCCGTCCGGGCCGTACAGGAAGCTGTGAATGCCGCAATCGGGAAATCGCCCGAGTGCCTGTTCGGGGTCCTTCTCTTTCCCGCCTGTTCGGCTGGTTTGTACGTCGCAAAGCACCCAGCCGGAATAGAAGTCGAGCGGTAACAGGCGCACGGCATCGATCTGGATGAGGCCGTCTCCGAGGAAACCAGTTTCCGCCAACCGCGCGGTTAGAACCCCGGCATGGTCGCGGTCCAGCCTCACCCAATCGCCTACGATCGGCGCTTCAAGCACGAAGACTATATCGTCTTTTGGACATTCCACATCCAGCCCCCACCCATCCATGGCGGACGCGGAAACTGTTTCGACGACACCGCAGGGCCGGGACTGCCAGAAATCCGCGCTCGACGTTTTGTCCGTGCAGTGTGCACACTACTTGACGCAACTGCAAGGCTGGGTCTCAATCGGGTGAGGTGTTGACGTGCACTGGCTGCAATGCCTTTGGGAGAGGAAAATGGACAGCAAGAGGCCTAGGCGCATTCTGGCGCTCGATGGGGGCGGCCTGCGCGGTGTTGCCACGATCGCCTTTCTCGAGCGCCTGGAGCAGAAGCTCTCTGCCGATGCCGGTCGCCCGGTCGCGCTTCATGAGCACTTCGACCTCATCGGCGGTACATCCACCGGCGCACTCATCGCGGCCGCCCTTGCGCTTAACAAGCCGCTCGCCGCAATCAAGCACTATTATTTCAATCTCGCGCCCAATGTCTTTCGCAGGGCATGGACCGCGATCCCGTTTGTGCACTCCGTCTTTGATTCCGAAAAGCTGCGCCGCGAAATATTCGAGATCGCCGGTGACCGACGCATGGATTCCGCCGATATCTGTACCGGACTTGCGGTTATCGCCAAGCGTGTCGACACCGGATCCGTCTGGATCTTCAACAACAACCCGGAGGCAAAATTTTGGGACGACCCAGCGGACGGCAGCTATGTGGGCAACCGCAACTATCCGCTCGCAAATGTCCTGCGTGCATCGACGGCCGCACCACACTATTTTGATCCGGAAGAGCTCAGCATAGTCGCCGGAGAGAAGGCCGGCACCTTCATCGACGGTGGCGTCTCGCCCTACAACAATCCATGCCTCGCTCTGTTCCTGTTGGTGACGATCCCTGCCTACCGCTATAACTGGCCGATCGGCGCGGACCGACTGGAAATCACGTCGATCGGTACAGGCAGCGCCCGTTACGGAGTGGAAAGGGATAGCCGACTTTCGCGAATCTCCAGTCTTTTTGCGGTCTCGACACTGCGTTCCGCACTTACCGACAGCGAGCAGCAGACATTGATGCTGATGCAGGCCCTCAGCCGCAATGTGACGCCGTGGTGGATCAATTCGGAAATCGGCGATCTGAGTGACACGACAATAGCCGGAGCGCCGCTCTTCACGTTCTATCGCTACAACCTGATGCTGGAGAGCAAGTGGCTGATGCACGAATTGCAAGAGGACGTCAAATGGCTCGAGCTCTATCGCTTGCGCGACATTGCGAGCCCAAGCTCGATGACACGGCTTTATGAGCTAGCGAGAAGGGCGGCCGAACGACAGATTCCTATCACTTGACACGAGCTTCGGAAGCCCGTGTCATCCCGCTTTTATTATAGGTGTGTCCTTTTGAAGGGTGTCGCCGTGTTCAAGCGTTTTCAAAGAAGGACGATTTTTGTCTCCTGCTCACGAGACATGGCGGATACTTTACCGATGATCAAGGCCGTCGTAGACGGCTTAAATACGACCCTTCCGAGCGGAGAAGAATTCGATCTTTATCACTGGAAGAACGCGGACATTGTTTGGAATTCTCATGAAACCTGGCAAGAACACATCAATCGTACCAGTGATCCGAACTGCCATCTGGTAATATGCCTTTTTGGGGAGCGGATAGGCGAACCACTCCCTGGCTATTTTCCCTGTCCGCAGGATCTGGCGCTGCCGGATTGGGTGGCGTTTCCCTACCTCCGATGCGACGATCAGGTGCCGCTCACTGGAACGCTCTTCGAACTCCTCGATGCGGTCGCGTCGGCACAAAGATGCAAGATAGACAAGGCGACGGTGCATCCGAACGTTCTTTGCTACTTCATGGTGGATAGGGGCAAATTCGATAATCCCCATATCGAAGCTCGTGAGCGCGACTACGGATTCCTCCACGAACACGACCGGCTATGTCAGGGATCCAAACGGTTGCCAAAAAAGCTCGAGATCGACTATGACAGGCAAGTTGACGCTCTTGACCGCTTTGCAACGGCTTTTTTTCGTAAAGGCAAGCACAGCTTCAACACTTTCGGCAGAAACGATGCCACGCTTGACGAAAACATCACTGATCTGCGTGAGAAGTTGCTGACCGCGATTCCAAGAATTTTAAGCTTCCCGCAGGAATCCAAAGTTCTACGAGAGCCTAAGGGGTTATTTTCCTATGGCCCCGATGATCACGACATCCTGTTTGGTCGCGAGCGGTCGATCCGAAACATCCTCGATCGTCTGCGTGACCTGTCGACGGGAGGCAATGGCCATGCCCCGGTTCTGGTTCTTACCGGACGCAGCGGCGAAGGCAGGTCCTCGGTGATGCGGGCCGGTTTGGTAGGCCGCTTGCGCGCGGGGATTTATCCAAGCTTGGGAGACTTCCGAACCGCGGACCGAACCGCTTTGTCATTGGTGATGGACGATCCGCTTGTCGCGCTGACAGATGCGATCGAAACTGCGATCGATATGCCCCTCTGGGCTCAGCACCGAATAAGCGAGTTCGCTCCGGATACCCGGCAGGCGAAACTGATCGAAGCGTGTCGCCTCAAATTGAAGGGCCCTAACTCCACCGACACGACGCGGCTCTTCCTTGGCATCGATCAGTTCGACGAAGCCTTGGTCGTGGCTGAGGGAGACGCGGAGGCTCGTGCGAGAGTCGACGCACTCTTTGCGGCGATCCTTGCGCTCGCGCGAGAAGACATTCTATGGGCGGTGATAACGCTGCCGAGCGAGCAGGTCGATCAACTAAAAGCAATCGCCTCCAAACATGACTTGCAAATCGAAAGGCTACTGCCGGTTGGCCCGGAGGATTTGGACGAGATTGTCCGCAGATCCTTCACAAAATTCAGTCTGCCTCTGGAGCAAGCAGGAACGGTCGTCGAGCAGGCTCTGGCTTTCTTGCGTCAAGAGGATCCCGGACCGGTGCTGCCTCTGCTCTCGGCGTTGATGGCTGAAATACCGGTCATGATCCGCGAGGAACAAAGGAGAAAGCTGCTGTCGGCGGGCAAAGCCACTGCCCCTTTGATGCCCGATCTTGCCGCTGTCCTCGACCGACTCGGCGAGCGGGCGTTTGCCGAAGCTTTCGGCAACAGCGGTTTCCTCGGCGAGGAAAAATTGCATCGCCTGCTGCGTCATCTGGTCGAGACGCGTGTAGGCGGCGGTTCCTTCTGTGTCCTTCGCAATTGCCGGAGCGACCATCCCGCGGTTCTGGCCGCGCCGGGGCTCGTGACTGCGCTGCGGCGGCAGCGAATCCTCTATCACCCCAAACCCGGCGAACTCAGGCTCACCCATGCCGCCATCCTCGAGGGTTGGGCCAAGGCGCGAAGCTGGTATGATAAGGATCGGTCACATCAGGAGACCCTGGTCGATATAGAACGCAAGGCCGTCCACTGGCAGGAGGAGCGTACAAAGGGGAATGAAGGTCGTTTGATCGTCGATGTCGACGATCTTTTGGCGATGACGACGCTCTGGTGGTATTGGTGGGAGGAAACCGATCGGTTGCCGCTTGAATTCATGCGATGCTGCCTGCTGCGATTGATCACCGGCTCCGATGACGACTGGTGGGTCTTGTCTGACAGCGCGAGTCTGGTCACGACAGCAGTTGCAACGCAGGACGGAACTCTCTTCGAGGCGGCGCTTCGGCGACTTGATCGAACTGAATCGGTAAAGCGCGCAGCTATCGTGAACTACAAAACGCGCAGTTCTGGCAGCAATGCCTTGCTGGCAGCGGCCATGCGCGACGATTGCAGAGCCGCCCGGATTCTTTTCGACTACGGTGCCAAAGTCGAATTCAGAGACAATGACGGCTGGTCCGCTCTGACCGTGGCCGCCTACTACGGACACGAAGCGGTGGCACAGCTTCTTATTGAAAATGGCGCCGACATCCGCGCTGATGTGGCATCACAATGGATGGCCCTGCATCTGGCCGCGAACAACGGGCACGTGGCGATGACGCGCCTACTCATCGACAAGGGCGCGGAAGTCGACACACGAGAGCAGGCGCAATGGACTGCCCTGCACTTGGCTGCAAACAGTGGTCGCGACGCGGTGGCACGCCTACTTGTCGACAAAGGTGCCGAAATCGACGCGCGCCAGCAGGCGCAATGGACACCGTTGCACCTAGCCGCGAGCAGCGGACACGAAGCGGTGACACGCTTTCTCGTCGGCAAGGGCGCCGAGGTCGATGCGCTCCAGCAGGAACAATGGACACCGCTGCACCTGGCTGCGAGCAACGGACACGAAGCCGTGGCACGCTTCCTCATCGACGAGAACGCCGAGGTCGACGCGCGCCAGCAGGCGCAGTGGACTCCGCTGCACCTGGCTGCGAGCAACGGACACGAAGCCGTTGCTCGAGTCCTCCTCGACAAGGACGCCGAGGTCGATGCGCGACAACTGGAACAATGGACACCGCTGCATCTGGCCGCGAGCAACGGACACGAAGCCGTGGCACGCCTCCTCATCGACAAGGACGCGGAAGTCGACGCACGTCAGCAGGCCCATTGGACACCGTTGCATCTGGCCTCGAGCAGCGGACACGAAGCCGTGGCACGCTTCCTCATCGACAGCGGCGCCGAGGTCGACGCGCGCAATCAAGCGCAATGGACACCGCTGCATGCTGCGGCACAGAACGGTTACGAAGCCGTGGCACGCCTCCTTGTCGACAAGGGCGCCGATGTCAGTGCACAGGAGCAGGCGCAATTGACCCCCCTGCATTGGGCGGCCGGCAGCGGTCACGAAGCCGTGGCACGCCTCCTCATCGACAGGGGCGCCGATGTCGACGCGCACAATCAAGTGCAATGGACACCGCTGCATCTCGCTGCAAGCAGCGGTCACGAAGGCATGGCACGCCTCCTCATCGACAGGGGCGCCGCGGTCGACGAGCGCAATCAGGCGCAATCGACGCCGCTGCACTTGGCTGCGAGCAAGGGCCACGGGGCGGTGGCGCGCCTTCTCATCGACAGAGGTGCCGACATTAAGGCCCGCAACCAGTCACAAGAGACCGCGATACGGGTCGCCGTCAACAATCAGCAAACGGCCGTGTTCCGCAACCTCGCCGAACACATCCTTTCGCGCACCGATGTCAATCTCGACGACATGGAGCTGTTCAATTGCCATGTCCCGGCGCTTATGGTGGAAAACGACATGGGTGAGATCGCCCTCGACCTTCTGCGCAAGGGCCGGGTCAGTCCCTGGAACTGTCAAGCCCGCCACTCGACGATGCTGGCGGCGGCATTCCGTAAAGGCGAGCCTGCCATTGTCGAGTTGTTGCTCGCGACACTACCCCGTAAGGGCACGACTGCGGTTGTCTCGGAGCTGAGTGTGGCGCTTTGCGTCACGATCACGTTAGGTGGCAATCGCGATGCGATAGCGCGCCTTCTGGCTCTTGGCGCGGATCCGGCGCGGTCTTCGGATGCTCGCCGGCAAACAGCGTTGTTCGCGGCTGCGATGGCCGGTGACATTGCGGTCTTCGAGACGCTGCTAAGTCACTCGGTTCCTCTAGACGCAACGGACCACTGGGGCAGAACGCCGGACGATTGCTCACCGGAGGCCTCGGGTTCGGTATTGGCGGCCAAACTCGCGGCTGCGATTCCGCAAGAGCGCCGTGGGAAAGGATTTCCGATGCAGCGCCGCGGAACTTCACAAACGGAGAGACTTCAAATGAAGCCCTTCTCCTATTCCGGCGCTGACTGGCACCCTGCCGACGAGGCTACCAGACGAGCCGCAGGTGTTACCGTCTCCAATATCTCGGTGGCAGCGGCATCGCCGCTCAGTCCGGACACAGCGGTCGTTCTGCATAGATCTCTGCCTTTCTATCGCGATGTGAGAATCATTCAGGTATTCGATCCCGCTTGGGATAATCCAAACCGACGAATCTGCTTTCTTCTCTCAGACGGCGAGAGCATCAGGCTGGACGGTACCTCGCCCCCGTTTCACACCGTTAACGCAAGGGCTCCAATCCAGCTGACGGATGAGAACGCGCTGTTCTACCTGACCTTCTTTAGCTTTTTTGTCAGAGGCAAAAGCGGCCCTTTTCTCGTGATCCATGAACTTGATCAGGAGTTCCTTCCGCGTAGCATCGTTGAATGGCGCCCAACCACGGGCCACTCGAGTAGCCGCAGCTTGCGCGAGCTCTACCGCCCGCCGCGCTCCTTCGGGCATGACGAAAACGGCAACTGGCGCTACTCGGCCTTGGTACTTTATTCCAACGCTATTTCACTCGCCGATTTCCTGGTTGAGCCGTCGGGGCGCGTCGCGATCATTGGTGACGACGACTTGATCAAGGACCTGCCAAGTGGATGCGATTGCCCCCTGAGTTAAATGGAGGTTCTCTTTGCCCCCGCCTTCGTGCGAGCGCCAGCCTCCAAGCGAGGCCAGCCACCAGAAGCGCTGACTTCTAACCGAGTCTTCCCCGTACAACACGACTGAAAGAACTTACCGCCTAACGCCTGCTTAGGGCCATTAGCCATCCGTCGTAATCCCGCGCGGTAGTCGCAATCAGGAGAAATCGATGGCCTACGGCCGTCGAGCAGTCTTAGAAGGATTGTGTTCGCCGACATGCACGAGCCTGAGGGCGCGTGGAAGTGCGATTCCGCAGCGACAGACTGGTCTACTGCATCACCGTCACCGAGCAGTCATCGACGATACGGCGTTCTCGATCAACGACCTGCAGACGCTTCTCAGCCAACAGGCCGATCTAAAGGATAAGCGGGAAATCTTCCAGCTCATCGAAGGCGGCACATGCGGCGAAACGGTAAAGGCAGCGCCCCCGGCGAGGTAGGGCGCTGCCTGCTCAAGTCGGCTCCAGCAGTTGAAGGGGACGCTTTAAGAAGCCGACATGAGTTCGCGCTGAGCGTCGCAACTCGCTAGTGACCGCGTCTAGCTCCTCAGTTTCCACATCGTTCCGAAGAATTCCGGTTCGGTCCACCATCTCGTGGGCGCGGGGTTACTGTCGTCTGCGCCGGCTGGGTCTTCGTCATCGGGCAGCCAGCCCTGCCAGCCATTTCCCAGCGCATCCTGCGCCTGCTGCCCGTCGAGGCGGCTGGCCAACTGCTGG